>Ga0316204_10000866_pt1 | contig 96173 bp, 89 predicted proteins | sample 6monrhotite_MG_2_FD_205661 | JGI IMG/M metagenome (GOLD analysis project Ga0316204, IMG submission 205661) | Microbial mat bacterial communities from mineral coupon in-situ incubated in ocean water Damariscotta River, Maine, United States -... | ecosystem: Environmental > Aquatic > Marine >... | reverse complement strand
CTGCAAACAGCACAACAACTGAACACAAAGCTAAACAGCGTGTTATGCATAATACAATCATCTGGCTCCCTCTCATGCGCCAACACAAAAAATACTGTCGCCCACATTATCACTTTTGGCGGTATATTCAGTATAAAATCTCAAGGATCAAGGGGCTAGAATACGTGAAAGCGCATAGAACTCCCCACTTTTTCGATCGCCTCCATCCAAGCTTAACCACTCGACGCTTTAAAGTCCGAGCAATTTCTTCTTGAAACCGCCCATTCCCAATCATCCCGGTGACATGTCGGAGGGGACATAAAGGCAATTCTCAAGCAAGCGGATATTACAGCCAAACAGTTTTTGAATGCGTGATGACAACTGGCTGCAACAGGCAGGGTTTGCGATCAACACCCCATTGATCCTGCTTATTATGGAAAATGAGGGCCCACTACAGAATAGATTTCCAGCCGCGCTTGTACATATTGAATTTGCAAGACACTTCCTGATGACGGAAGATCTCGGGGATCATCCACGCATACGCGGCCAATATGCTCTCTCGGCCCAACTGTGTAGCTAATCAACATGCAAGGAGTACTATTGCTCATACCCGACAGGCCCGGATATTTGGGAAAAATATCAGCCCTTCTTAACACCTTGCCTTCAGTCAGCATCGCATGGGCATCGTTCATCAATAGGCTTTCCGCATAATTGTTGCCAAGAACTGCCCCTAACCTCATTAATCCCAGGGAGGTGACTACCAAAGCTAGTACTGCGACTAATGAGTTCCTCATGACAATTGGTGGGGCTGCAAGTATAAATCCCACAACGAAAAGAGAAAGCGCCAAAATCCCATATTCCCAAGGCCAATCTGGCGATAATACCCTGCCGAGATGGCGAAGCGTTAGAAGTCCAATGAATATCAATAGAAGCCCTAAAGCATAGCGCATTACACCACCCTCGAATAATTCGACAAAGCACAAGACAATTCCAGAGCCTTTTTCTCTACCCAATGTTAAGGAATCTCTGAACAAAATTCGAGTTTTGTAGAAACCCTGTGAACACAGGCAAGTAGCGCGAAGTTACTCACCTAAGTCATTACATTTTGACCACTTGCTTGTATCGCCTTTCCCGCAAGGTACCCGTTCTATCATAGGTTTGATTAATATAACGAACATAATAACGCTCTAGTGATTGCATCAATTGACTCACACTGTATTCTGTTTCTGGTGTCATCAGCATGTAGCTATGTACGGCAACTTTGTATTTTCTGCTGTAAATTTTGAACTTGTCCAGATAAACTCTGTAATCATCTCGTTAAAGAAACAAACTTACTTGTTATTTCCACGTCAAAAAAATTCAAATAAGAATAACGTCGACAACACAGAAAATCAATTACTCTGACCCTATTGATTAAATAAGGCGTACACTTAAACCTAAATCTCAAACGCTACGGGTATATCTAGCAGGTTAAAGTCCTGTCCGAGGAATTGCTCATTCATCTCGGTAGTACCACAAAGCAGCATCTAAGTAATTAACTGCTGTAAATTTTGTATGGGCAAAGCTACAGGCCGTGATGCAAGTAAACCTGTATTAGCCTCGTTAACCAACTGAGGATGTTGATCCTTTGCGAGCACCACCGAGAAAGCCGACGCGTTATAGGGATATCTACGATTCAAGCTGATAAAATAAGGAGAAACATGAGTTAAGAAATAAGAAACTTTTTCACGCGCTGTGGAAATAAATCTGCTCGACTTAACGATATCAAAGCCACCAAACAAACCAATACTCATACGTTCATTTCGATTCCTATACGCTGAGTTTAGGTCATTTGTGAGCAAATGGCCTAAACATTCCATTTGAATACTTTTGGATTCTTGCTATTATGCGCTTCAAATTTCCTATTCCCATGCTTTATAAGAGTATGGCGTTTGACCTACCTGTATATACAAAAGCACACCATCTCTAATCTCAAGGATGAGCAACTATGAAAAATAATTTATTGGCAGGCATTGGCGTAATGCTATGTCTCTCCCTCTTTTTCGCTGGGTGTACAAGCAAAGACGTTGAGGATACTACGTATACGTTTAATACATCTAACAAAGAAGCTGAACCGCTCACTGAAAAGATTAATGAAAAATTTTTAGACGATCACAATTTAAACGAAGACAATGTGGATTTTCAAAATGCACTAAGAGGGAAAAAGCAAACACTTGGTGCTGATCAGAAGACAGTTAAGACACTCAAGTCAGATTGGACTGAAGACAACAATGGTGCAACCGTATGGTCGTTAGTGGGATATGATGCCCTGCTTGCAGCCAACTCTGGCACTGCCCCGGTAACGGTCAACCCAAGCCTCTGGCGTAATTTCAAACTCAATATGGAATATGGTTTGTATGAAGTGGTAGCCGGCCATATTTACCAGGTTCGAGGGTTGGATCTTTCAAATATTACGTTCGTAAGAACCCCAGGAAATAGCGCAGGAGTCAGCGACGATGGATGGCTTGTTCTTGACCCCTTAGTATCCAAGGAAACAGCGAAAAAAGCCTTGGACTTTATTAATACCTATATGACAGACGTAGAAAGCTTAACGGTAACTCTGCCTGTTAAAGGGGTGATCTATAGCCACAGTCATATTGATCATTTTGGAGGGGTGCGAGGATTATTCGGTTCACCCAGTAACCCGTCCGGAAACGCAGACTCTTCCGTAGTAATATTTGCACCCGAAGGTTTCACCGAGCATGCGGTGTCCGAAAATGTCATCGCCGGTAATGCCATGGGACGCCGTGCCGTCTTTATGTACGGTGCCCTGACCGGGGTGGATACCAGCGGTAAATCAGGTGTCGGTTCCGGCTTGGGACTTACCAACTCAACAGGCGAGGCTACGCTGATCGTCCCTACCCATTTGATCACTGAGACAACACCCATTGCGGTACCGGACAACCAGTTTCTTGTAGCGAAACCTGATGGCAGTGTCACCTATGCAGTGGACGGCACATGGGAAGGCTTACATATGCAATTTCAACTGACGCCTGGCACGGAAGCGCCCGCAGAAATGAACACCTACTTTAAGAATTGGGATGCGCTGTGGATGGCCGAAAATAGTACTAACACCATGCATAATGTGTTGACACTGCGCGGTGCGGAGGTGAGAGATCCGCTGATATGGGCTAAGTACTTGACCGAGACCATCGAGCGCTGGGGCAACACAGCCGTAGTGAAATTTCAGTCGCACCACTGGCCGCTATGGGATTCCACTGTTGCTCAGTCAACTATAAAGTCCCTTGACAATATTGTTCCCTACCTTGAAAAACAGCGTGACATCTACAAATTTATTCACGATCAAACCGTACGCCAGATGAACAAAGGCTACATTGGTGAAGAGATTTCGGAGCAAATTACGCTGCCCGAAGAGCTTGAATCAAACTGGGCAACCCGCGGTTACTACGGCACATTACGTCATAATAGTCGCGCCGTGTACCAGCGTTATATGGGATGGTATAGCGGTAACCCATCAGACTTAAATAACCTGCCACCAGAGAAGGCGGCTAAGAAGTACGTTGAGTTCATGGGAGGTCCAGGCGCGATTATTGACAAAGTGATCATTGAAATCAATGGTGCAGATGATGCGGAAAATGAAGAAGTGTATCGCTGGGCGGCTGAGGTACTGAAGCACGTTGTCTTTTCACAAGCAGACAGTAGCGCTGATTGGAATTGTAATTCGACCTGTACACAATACACCATGAACAACGCCAAGCTGCTGTTGGCCGACGTGTATGAGCAGTTGGGTTACATGGCGGAATCGGGTCCATGGCGCGCAGAGTACCTCCAGGGTGCATTTGAGCTACGCGACTTCAATCCTAATGATTATGATCCGTTGAGCACCGCCTCTGCCGATATTATAGCCAATATGTCACTGCCCATGGCGTTTGACTTTTGGGCCGTGCAGTTAAACCCTGTCACGTTTGATGACTTAAATCGTGATTTGACGATAAATATCAACGTTACGGAAATGCCGGGAGGGGAGACTGACGGAGAATATACTCTAATGGTAAAAAACTCTGTGCTTAATTACACTCAAAATCAATTAGTTAATCTACCTGCAAATAATTCAGTCACGGTAAGTCTCACTAAAGAACGACTAAACCAGCTTCTTACGGAGGGTGATTTCAACAACGTAATAGATATAACGTTAGACGGCGACGAAAGCGTATGGACAGATTTTGGTAGTTTGTTGGAAATCCCTGATTTCTGGTTCCCTATAGTGACGCCACGTCCTAGTTCATGAGTTAGGTGGCATCTGTGCGCCAAGCGAAGCTGGCGGAAAATAGACGGCGAAAGTCCGTTACTTGCTAAGGATTCACGACCCGCCAGAGCCTTGAGTTATGGGCCCTTGTCCGTGAGGATAAGGGCCCCTCTGTGTCAGGCTAGTTGTCGTCTCTTCTGAAATACTAAATGATCAGACAGGGGGCTTCTCACAAGGTAGCCGTTCTATCATAGGTTTGATTAATATAACGCTCTAGTAATTAAATCAATTACTCTGACCTCATTAATAGGAAAAAATCTCTACCAACTCCAACGATCCCATTGTCAATTATGGTATTAAATCCATTTGTCTAAAAAGTTCATTCATTTAATGGTACATAGATAAACTTGTAATGTTTCTATATAAACGCCATCAATTATTTCAAACCCGCCTTCTACTTCTTCACTTTCTTTAATGAAATCCTCTTCTGTAAAATAGTAGTCTCGAAAAATACCTCGGGATTTATGAACTACTTCATAACTATAACCATGCTCGGATAATTCTTTTTCTGTTTCCTTAAAATTAGCCATGCTGCTTTGAGAAAACATCAAATATCCACCCCTGTTTAAAAATTTTCGGCTACTCCTAATCATTTCACTTATAAACCAGCGTCTATTACCTTTTTCAGCTTTAGCGAAAGGCGGATTGCATAGAACAAAATCATATTTATCTTTTTGTGGGTCAAAATCCATCCAGTTTTTGACCCAAAAATGGCGGAACTCAACACCATTTTCGGTTGCGTTTTCCTTAGCTTCCAATAGGATGGATGATTCGATATCTGTCACATCAATGTATCTGGCGCCTAATCTTAAAGCCAGTATTGCGTGGAATCCCGAACCTGTCCCGATTTCTATCAGGGACTTACCACACATAACAGAGGGGACTTTCGTCATTCCTTTTGCCAAGGCTATTCCATGAGGCGTAGGCTCCCAGGCTACTTTTAGGCTATTAGTTTTCAGGATGTAAGGGTCAACAAAATAAGTTTTCATAGTTTTTAAGAGTCAATAATGTGATTGAAAAATTTTACTTTCCGCGCCTACAGTGCGGGAATAATTTTTGATGAGAGATGTTAGTTGAGAAGAAATGACATAGGCGGCAGCTACACTGTACCACTAGTATGCTTTTTTATTTTTTCATACAAAAAGGCTTCATGCCTAACAATACTTCCATTCCCCAGCTGTCTATGATTGTATATTTTACTTTCACAAAAAGATAATTCTTTGTCCATCCAGTCGAGTATCCTTTTTCGTGTATTTTCTTTATCTTCTATCCGCAGATTAAACACGACATAAGCACCATTGCTCAGGCAGTTTATGTACTTTTTAATTTCCTCTAACTTTACTTGATTGGCCCCACCACAAATTGAAAGACAATTAAAAGAATAATTTCTAAGATGCTGGAAGTCTATTTCTTTACTGATTACAAAAGCACTATCATAAATATTGGGGTAGTCTCTGTTCAAAGCTGTTATTGCTTCCGGCAGAACATCTACTCCTACAATGGACTCTATTTTTAAAGGGCTGGCCTCTTTTAAGAACTTCCCCATCAACCCGCTTCCACAAGCTATATCCAGAACCTGTAATCCTTTAAACCTTTCGGGGGCATGTTTGAGCAAAAGATCGCCAAGTTCTTGAAACCCCTTATAGCCAAGCAGGTCACAAAATAATTTTCCGTACAAATAAGGAATGGAATAAATGAAGACATAATCCCAGCTTTTTATTACTTTCACCTGCCCATCTGAAAACTCTAATTGGAATGCCTCCTCTCCTTGAACTGCGCCATTTAAAGGGGTAATGTTGATAACTAAATTGGACATTTTTTTCTCTTTTTTCGCAAGATACCAGGTCGGAACGGCCAATAGTGCATGATACCAATATTTTTCAAAAACTGACCATTTCCAATGGGTATATCCAGAAAATTTTTATGTGAACATGAAGAAAGGATGCTGATTTACAATTTCTGCATAAAGTCTATTAGAGGTTTTCGAATATAGAGGTTTGCGAACACTAAAATTTTTATAGACGATTATTGAATTATTTCAGGTTTGTAAAAACCTGGTGCATACACATGTAGAGATATAGCCGGTTGTACTTCTCTATTTTCAATAACGTGATAACCTAGAGAATCTTGAATGAACAATATATCGCCTACACTATATTTTCCTTTGTTGACCACTTGCCCTACATTCTTGCTGCTGTATCTTGTTTCAGTCAGACTCCCTTCCAAAATTTTCATTAAACACCCTTGATTAGGGTGATTATGCTTAGGACTTCCCTGCTGAGGAGACCAACTAATAAGCTGTATGTCCACCTCACTGCTTTTATACACATTAAAGCGGATATATTTTTCGTTAGAAAAACAGGCAATTTGCTTAAAATCACATCCGTTATATTGCTCCAACAGATAAAAAATGTCCAATACGTTGTTAAAGGATTGGTTTTCTAAATGGGTTACAACTGCTGCCTTAAATTCAGGCAACGTATTGATTGATGGCGCAATTTCAGCTCTATGTTTATAAGTAAAAGATGGTTCCATAATGTCCTTATTATCTAGTTGTTTGAATATATTTGTAAGCGTCAAATTAACGACATAGTTGGTTTCTAAGAGGTCTTCAGGCATAGGAAATATAAACACTATGTTTACATAAAACCCAGAGCATCGCTAGCCGCATAAAGCACGGCAATTAGAAGAAATTAGAAGTAGAGTGCACCCCATTTGGGGCGGGTATCCTGTTTACTGCAACACTTGATGTGCGAAACTTACCCAGATAACACCATACTCATTTTGAAATAAGGAACTTTGGATTTAAAGAACCTACTCCCTTCACGCTCCATCTCAAAGCGTCCGTAAAACCCCGTAACTGACTCTCTTGCATCGCACCAAAAGCGTTTAACCCCTTACGCTTTGAGTACGGATATCACGTAGCTTAAAAAATTCGGTTCCAATACCGTGTCCTTTGATAGCCTTCTAACGTGAATAATTTCCTTCATTAGATGATGCTCATCTTCCAGTTTTCTTTTCAATTTATTGCTTAAATCAGCCGTCGCCCAACACCCATGCCTTATTGATTGAATCACGCATCTCTTCAAAAGCATAGCCAGCAATTTCATGCTCAAATAATGCGATGTATCTTTTCTGCCGTGTTGCATCTGTTTTCGCAAACGTTTGGTACAGGAAATGCGAAGCTATCAGCTCTATCGGCTTCTCATGTGCGCTGACTTGTATCGCCCTTCCCACAAGGTATCCGTTCTATCATAGGTTTGATTAATATAACGAACATAATAACGCTCTAGTGATTGCATCAATTGACTCACACCGTATTCTGTTTCTGGCGTCATCAGCAAATGAATATGGTTGCTCATCAGCACGTAGCTATGCACAGCAACTTTGTATTTTCTTCTGTAACCCTTGAGCTTATCCGGATAAACTCTGTAATCATCTTCATTAAAGAAACGAACTTGCTTGTTATTTCCACGTCAAAAAAATTCAAATAAGAGTAACGTCGATAACACAGAAAATCAATTACTCTGACCCCATTGATTGCAGCCCCATTGATTGCAGCCCCATTGATTGCAGCCCCATTGATTGCAGCCCCATTGATTGCATCATAACTGTCGCTTTTAGCGGTCGGTTTGCGCGCCTTATTAGGCGGTAATTATTTCTACCTGCCCTATGCTTATTCTCATGGTTTATTGGTCTTCTTATATTCGTACATTAGCGAGTCACCATCTTCCAATAACGCTTCAATCGAATGATGTTTATCAGGATCAAAGCTGACGATGCCATAAGAAAATGAAATATCATACTCGCGGTTTTTTTTGTCATTATATTTTTTCAACGATTGTTGGAATCTTACAATAAAATTCTCTGCGGAATTTTTTTCTGTATTGACAAATAATATGACGAATTCATCACCTCCCAATCGCGCAAAAAGGTCTGATCCCCTGCATACATTGCTAATTTGGTTAGCAAAAGCAATCAATACATTATCACCTTCCGCATGACCAAAGGTATCATTAATCGGTTTAAAATTATCCAGATCTAGATATACTAATGACGCAGGGATTTTTTGCCGAACACAGAGATTTAGGCTGTGTTGGCTAATCATCATAAAACCTCTTCTATTAGGTATATTGGTAAGCTCGTCTAATGTAGCTAACTGTATTGCAGCGAGTTCGCGTTCTGCCGTTGACGCGAGATCTTTCAAGGCTTCGAAATCGTCATCATTTAGATTTCTTGGTTTTTGGTCAATAATACAAAGTGTTCCAAGCCTACTTCCATCGGTAAATCTTAGTGGGTATCCGGCATAGAAACGAATATGGGGTTCCTTGATGACTAATGGGTTATCAGAAAAACGTTCATCTTTGGTTGCATCAGGGATGATGAATAACTCTTCACCAAGAATCGCGTGCCCACAAAATGAAATATCGCGGGGTGTTTCACTAACATTTAGACCTATACATGATTTAAACCATTGGCGATTTTCATCAACCAAGCTGACAAGAGCGATTGGGACATCAAACATTCGCTTCGCCATACGTGTCAGACGATCAAAACGTTCTTCAGATGCTGTATCTAAAATATTAAGTGACCTAAGAGTTTTAAGGCGAGCTTTTTCATCTTTTGGAATATCAGGCTTTTTCATTTCAGACCCTCTCTATGGATATTTACACCTTTCATTTCTACCGCCCAACGACTAAATATTTGTCAGGTTGATTTTACTGTGTACACCCAGCATGGGCATGAACTAATGAGGTGAAAGTCCTCTGTAGGAAGGCCACCATTCTTTGGCAATTATATCGTTAGGGGATGCTAACTACTAGCGAAAGGCAAGGGCTGACCCGCGAGGGCTTGGTCTGAAGGAGGCCGGACGCAAAACTGCGAGCTGATGAACAAAAACATCATGTGAGGTGTCGGCTGAAAGCGAGAGGGCACAAGACATCGAAGCCATGTGATCTAACGGCCACCGTAAATGATGCCGTTGCGCAAGGAAAGTTCATGCTCTTGTCTGGAGACAATCTGCTTAACCAGCGATCAGTAAATAACCAGCGAGGCTCTGGTCAATAAGTGTCTTGGTTCCTTTGGGCTCATCGACAAAGGAAAGCAAACCTGATGGAAACCGATAGCGCGTTGGGGAGGGGTAATGCATAGCGTGCTTAAGCAGAAGTCAGCAGATGGCATAATCGCCAAATGCCCATCGTAATGGTTGGGACACGGCGAAGGCCTGAACCTGAAGGTCAATGAGGAGTCTGTGCAGTTCAATTGTTCCATGTCCGACCGAGTTAAGGAGCATAGGAATCTATGGCGCTGTAAATCAACGGGGTCAGAGTCAATGATTTTCTTTTCTTGCTCTATATCGCTCTGACTTCCTATCACTCCCTCTAGCATTAGGTGATGCGCGTCTTCTTTTTTTCTTTTCGATTTGTTGCTTAAGTCGTCCGTCACCCAACACCCATCCCTTATTGATTGAATCACGTATCGCTTCAAGAGCATTGTCAGCAATCTCATGCTCAAATAATAATGTGGGATTATCAGCTCTATAGGCTCCCGTGTGCATTGCGTTGATAGTTTGACCAAGGATATTCACCGGGATGCCGCACTATTTTCGCCTCAATAGGGTTCAATTCAATAATGAAGTACTTCGGTCACCCATCAGAATCACGATAATCGACATTGCCATTTGGCAGGTTAGCCGTTACCCCTGGCAGCTATCTGTCCCATAAAATAATCGGTAGCCCACGATAACTAATCAGTTCAGAGTAAAGGACTTGGCGTCAGTCTCCAGTGAGTTTACCGTGAGGGCACTTCACTCAAATCAAGTTAAAACTGCATGTAACTCAATTGCTCACAACAAACACTGGCAACGTACAATCATCATGGCTTGTTCAAATCTTCCCTGGGTAAATCCACTTCGGAACGCACCCGCAGGTGCAGGGCGGCCTTGGATAGAAGGTGGGCGCTGACGGGAGCGGTCATGAACAGGAACAGGGTTACTAGCAACTCATGCAGGCTTACTTCCCCCCGGCTGCTGAAATAGATCATTGAGGCGATCAATAGCCCACCCAGGCCCAAGGTTGTGGCTTTGGTGGGGCCATGCAGCCTAGTGTAAAAGTCGGGCAGCCGCAGCAGGCCAATGGAGCCCACCAGTGCAAAACCGGCACCCAGAATCAAGAAAATCGAAATGATAATATCCAGCACTCTATTCTCCGCCTATTCGATAATATCGCCGCGCAGCAGGTATTTGCATAACGCGATGGTGCCAATAAAGCCGATCATCGCAATCAGCAGTGCTGCCTCAAAGTAGGCTGAACTGGACATGTGAATACCCAGCAGCAGCAGCAGTGCGATGGAGTTAATATATAACGTGTCCAGCGCCAAAATACGGTCGGTAATATCCGGGCCAATAACCACTCGCCAGATATTCAGTACCAGCGCTAGAACGATCAACGCCATGGCAATCAAAATAGCGGTTGCTAACACCCGAAAATCTCCTTGATAGGCGCTTCGTAGCGCGACTTGATTTCAGCAATCAGCGCCACCTCATCATCCACGTCCAGACCATGCACTAACAATGTACTGTGATCATTGCTGACATCAATAGAGACAGTCCCTGGCGTCAGGGATATGGTCGCAGCCAAGACGGTGATGGCAAAATCATTGTCCATATCCAGGGGGTAGTGAACAAATGCCGGGCGCAGTTTTCGGTGAGGGCTCAGGATCAGTTTTGCCACCTGAATATTGGCCACCGTAATATCCCACAGCACCAGTAGCAGAAAGCGCAACGCTAACCCCGGTTTATGTAAATGGAGTTGGTCTGCCCAAAAGCTGGCTGTGGCCCAGGGCAATACCAGGGCGATAATTGACCCTAACAGGATGTGCCCTGCGGATAGCGTGTTATTTAACAACAACCACACCACCAGCAGTACCAGACTGAAGATGGGGTGAGGCAACAAGCGCTTTACAATATTCATTACCCGCCCTCCGTAACAGCCGCTGCTGGCGCTTGCTGTGGCCCCAGAACACCTTCAATATATTGCATGGGCTGCATTAGCTGTTCTGCTGTTGCGGTGGTAAACCCACTCACCACATCACCATAAATAGCCAGCAACGGGCTACTCAACAACAAGGCCGTGACAGCGAGCAGTGAAACATATTCGATACGCACACCGGTTGTCGCTGTGTCATCTGTCTTCAAAAACAGCGCACTGCCCGTCCGGCTCAGGGCGATCAGCGCAAAAAAACTGGCAATTAATATCACCGACCAGAACCAGGCCACACCAGGCTGCTGCGCTGCCGCCTGTAGCAGTAGCAGCTTGCCAATAAAACCACTCAGTGGCGGCAAGCCCACCACCACCAGCGCGCTGATAAAAAACAGGGTCGATAACAACAGTGGCTGAGTCACCGTCGGCCCAATACGCAGCTCACTGCCCACATCACCCCGTTGACGGGCAATGACATCCGCCAGTAAAAATAGCCCACCGGTAATCAGGGTAGAGTGCATTAAATAGTAGAGTGATGCTGCCATGGATTCCACCGACAACAGCCCCACACCGGCAATCAGAGTGCCCACCGATACCACGACCAGATAAGCCACCTGTTTACGCAGGCAACGTGACGCCAGCACGCCAAAGGCACCCAGCGCAAGTGTCACCAGGCCCAACGGTAGCAACCAGGGTTGCGCCAGATTGCTCAATACGCCGGCTTCGATACCAAACACCAGCATAAAGACTCGAATAATCGAATAGACGCCAACCTTGGTCATAATCGCAAACAGAGCGGCCACCGGTGCCGATGCCACACTGTAAGCATTCGGTAACCAGAAATAGAGCGGCAACAGCGCTGCCTTCAAGCCGAACACCACCATCAACAGCAGTGCTGAAATATGTATCAGCCGTAATTGTTCCGGGTCTGCCTGGGCAACCTTAACCGCCAGATCGGCCATATTAAGGGTGCCGAGCATACCGTAGAGGGTGCCGACCGCAATCAGAAATAGTCCCGAACCGGCAAGGTTGAGAATAACGTAATGAAGCCCGGCCCGACTGCGCAGCGGCCCACCACCGTGCAGCAATAAACCGTATGAGGCGATCAGCAGAATTTCGAAGAAGACAAACAGATTAAACAAATCCCCGGTGAGGAAGGCTCCATTGAGCCCCATCAACTGCATGTGGAACAGCACATGAAAATGACGTCCGTCCCGATCCTGTCCATTGCAGGCGTATAGCAGGCTGAATAACGCCAGCACAGAGGTCAGCAACACCATCAAAGCACTCAGCCGATCCAGCACCAGCACAATGCCAAACGGTGCGACCCAGTTGCCAACGGCATAGACCTGATAATCACCCGACAGGGTGGCGTTCAGCAAAACAACGGCAATCAGCAGCAGACCCAACATGGCCAGCAAACTGATACCACGTTCCACCGCTCGTCCCATACGGGCGGTCAGCAACATCAGAATCGCCGCCGCCATCGGCAGCAACACGGGCATAATCAACCAATGGCCCATCATTTGCCCGCCTTCCCGTCCACATGATCATTACCCAGATCACCAAAGGCACGAATCGCCAGCACCACCAGAAAGGCGGTCATACCAAAACCGATAACAATCGCGGTCAATACCAGTGCCTGTGGTAACGGGTCGGCATAGGCGGTCGCATCCGGTGAGATCAAGGCCGCAGCATTACTCACCAGTCGTCCGGAGGCAAACAGGAATAAATTAACCCCATAGGACAACAGGGTCAGACCGATAACCACATCCATGGTGCGCGCACGCAACATAAGATAAATCCCACAGGCGACCAGAAAACCAATTGCCGTCGAAATCAGAATTTCCATCAACGACTCTCCTCTTTATTCAGCACCGGTCGTGGTGCCAGCGGCCCACTTAATTTGCCCAGCTCAGCCAGAATGACCATGGTAATGCCCACCACCGTCAGAAAGACTCCCAGGTCAAAGACCATCGCGCTTGCCACCTCAAACTTGCCCACCACCGGCCAATACAGGTAGGTGAAGGTGGTGGTCATAAACGGATAACCCGCCACCCAACTAGCCACACCGGTCAGCAGAGACAAAATCAGGCCAACGGCAATTACCTTGAAATAGTCGACACGCAGTCGCGCCTGAGTCCACTCAACACCACTGGCCAGATATTGCAGTATCAGTGCGATGCCAACCACCAGCCCCGCAATAAACCCACCACCCGGTGCATTGTGTCCTCGCAGCATCAGATAGATCGCCACCATCAGCGCCAGCGGTAACAGTGGTCGTGAAACCACTTCCAGCAACAACGGTGGCTTGGCTGATGCCCAGCCATAGCCAGCCGGATCATTGGGTTTGATCAGTAGATTTTGCAACAGCGCATGAATACCAATCGCGGCAATCGCCAAAACAGTGATTTCGCCGAAGGTATCAAAGCCACGGAAATCAACCAAAATCACATTAACCACATTACTGCCACCACCAGCGGGCACGCTCTGCTCCAGATAAAAACCAGAGAGCGTCTCAAACGGCGAAGTCAACACTGCCCAGGTTAAACCCGCCACGCCAATACCCGCGCCTCCCGCCAAAGCCGCATCCCGCCAACGTCGAGCGTTGCCGGAATCCACCGTCGCTTCCTGAGGCATAAAGTGCAGGGCGAGCAGTAACAGGATAATGGTCACCACCTCAACCGAAAGCTGAGTCAGTGCCAGATCGGGTGCAGAGAAGTAAACAAAAAGTAACGAGAGAGCCAAACCCACAATACCGAGCATCACCAGCGCAGGCAGGCGATGACGGTGAAGGAACACGGTTCCAACCCCGGCTAAAATCAACCCGATCAATATCGCAACCGCCACCCCATTAACCGGAATCAAGGAATCCGACATCGAGAAGTTGACCGCACCATGCTGAGCCGCTGCATAGAGCCCCACCGTTATCGCAGCTCCCACCAGAAAAGCCATATAGCGTTGCAAAGAGCCGTTTTCCAACAAATGGGTAATCCAGCGGGAAGTCTCCACTAATCCTGTAATCATCCCGTCGAAAATCTGTTTAGCACCAAATTCGCCCGGCAACAAACGGTCCTTCAAGGCAAACAGACGATGGCGCAGCAGATAGAACAGAGCCCCTCCCACCAGGGCGATAAGGCTCATCACTATCGCGGTATTAAAACCATGCCAGATGGCCAGACTGTACTCGGGCAAGGGTGCCTGCAACACTCCACCAGCCGCCGTCGCCAGTAACGGGCCAACCGTAAAGGCAGGAAAGACACCCACCAGCAGACACAGGGTCACCAACACCTCAACGGGTATCTTCATCCAGCGAGGAGGTTCATGTGGCACTTTGGGCAAATCTTTGGGTTCACCATTGAAAAACACATCGTGGATAAAACGCAGCGAATAAGCCACCGCAAACACACCCGCCAGGGTCGCCAGTGCAGGCACCAGCCACGCCCAGTCATCAAGGCGATGCAACGCCAGGGTCTCAACAAAAAACATCTCTTTACTGAGGAAACCGTTAAGCAACGGCACACCGGCCATCGCCGCCGCCGCCACCATCGCCAACACCGCCGTATAGGGCATGTATTTGAATAATCCATTGAGACGGCGCATATCCCGTGTTCCCGCCTCATGGTCAATAATGCCCGCCGCCATAAACAGTGAAGCCTTGAAAATGGCGTGATTAATAATATGGAACACCCCGGCAACCGCCGCCAGCGGTGTGCCAAAACCAAATAACAGGGTGATCAATCCCAGGTGACTGATGGTCGAATAAGCCAGCAGCCCCTTAAGATCATGTTTAAACAACGCAACATAGGCGGCAAACACCAGAGTAACCAACCCGGTGGCGGTGACCAGATAAAACCATAAATCGCCGCCGGACAGGGCCGGATGCATGCGTGCTAATAGAAAAACACCCGCTTTAACCATCGTCGCCGAATGCAGGTAGGCACTGACCGGCGTTGGTGCTGCCATGGCATGTGGCAACCAAAAATGGAAGGGAAATTGTGCCGACTTGGTAAACGCCCCCAGTAGAATCAAAATCAGAGCGGGTGTGTACAGATCATGGTTTTGAATCAAATCAGCCGAAGCCAACACCACCGACAACTCATAACTGCCAACAATCTCACCCAGCAATAAAATACCGGCCAGTAAACAAAGGCCGCCACCACCGGTTACCGCCAGCGCCATACGTGCCCCCTGACGGGCATCGGCACGATGACGCCAAAAACAGACCAGCAGGAACGAAGTGAGGCTGGTTAGCTCCCAGAAGATCAGCAGCAGAATCAGATTTTCTGACAACACCACACCCAGCATCGCCCCCATGAAAAGCATCATGAAAGCAAAAAACTTGGGCATGGAATCTTTTGGCGACAAATAATACGTGGCGTAGAGAATCACCAACAGACCGATGCCGAGAATCAGCAGGGCAAACAATAGGCCCAGCCCATCGAGACGGAAAGAGAAATAGAGGCCGAAATCCGCCATCCAGGCCCAACTGCTCACCACAACCTCACCGGCAAACACCTGTGGCGCAAGGCTTAACAACAAACCCAGTGCGGTGGCAGTCAATACACCCGCCATTAATGCTGCACCCATGCGGCCACGAGCACCCGCCACGGGCACCAGCAAGGCACCCAGGAAAGGGATTAGAACAATCAGTAAAAGGGTCATGTGATAATAGGTCTACCTGATTACGATATGAAACTCAGCCATGAAGACACTCTATAAGTCTGGTCAATAAATTCGGTGGATTGTTCGGCCATTATGAATAGGGTCATCATTCCACATTTACGCCACTGCCGCGTATTTATTCGGTTTACGGGATTATATTACCTTCAGTACTGGCTGAGTTTTATGGGTAATCAGGCAGGTCTATGTTTTTTGTTAAATGTTCGGCTCTGTTGACATTTGCTAGTGAGTATCTTTTCGGCTATTTTTGCCCCTGTCGGCGTTGGTTTTTACGACCAATGGCGTGCATTGCTACGTAAAAACCGCCTTGTCAGGAACAAAAATCCCTCGAAAATCTACCCACTAGCAAGTGTCAACAGAGCCTAAGACAACGCTAAAAACACGACAAATCAGGCTCAGCCAAGTACCGCTGAGTAAGCTTTCTCCGGTACGTGGGACAACATCCAGGCAAATAATTCCTGTTCCCAACCGATGCGCATTTTCTGCGTAATATACCCATTTGCAGTGATAAATGTAAGTTTTATCAATGCTCCCGATCTAGAAGCCAGCTCACTTATCCAGCACTCCCGATAGGAAAAAAACAGGCCCGGTCCTCAAAACGAGATCAATGGCAAAGACGAGAAACAAAGCAGCAAAAAAACGCAGTGTGATTATTCCACAAAACCCGGCCAGCCTGCTAAATCCCGTTGACCGACTCTCCGGTACCAATCAAAATGTGCACTGGGCAATCATGAATGGACACAAAAATCGTCAAATGAATGGCACAACTCATCAATAACACACCTTTCGCCGCCCAGTACGTATTACTCCCCAATGAAGAAGGCATTGATACGCTCTATGTGATAGTGAAAGCCTCTTTCAATATTGGCACAGTCTGGACGCTGTGCGATGAACAACCTGCGCCATTGAGCGAAGATACTTACTGGGGAGAGCCTGGAAAATCAAGCCTGAAATACCCCATGGATATGCATCAGGGAAAACCCAGTACCGATATTGGTGTATTGGGAAGCGGCTACGCCCCTGGGAATAAGCCCGTGCATACATTGAAAGTCAGCGCCACCATAGGCCAATATCAAAAAACACTGTGTCTTTTTGGGGACCGATATTGGCAGCAAGGGCGTATCCGCCCGGCCAGTCCGTTTACCCACATGCCAATACGCTATGAAAATGCCTTTGGCGGGCAATACCGGGTTCAAAATGAACTGAAAAGTCTAGAGCCAGCAAACCCCGTCGGCAAAGGCTATCGGGGAGCCCATGAACCGGCTGAAATGGAAGAACAACCCCTGCCAAACATTGAAGACCCAAAGCAGCTTATTCGTCATATGGATGACACACCAAAACCTGCAGGTTTTGGCTTTATTGCACCTAACTGGTACCCGCGTGCCACCTATGCAGGCACTTATGATGATCAATGGCTGCGCAGCAGGGCTCCCTATTTACCACTGGATTATCAAGCTCGCGCGCAAAATGCGGCACCGGATGATTTCATCTGCAAAGAATACTTACGTGGAGGAGAAGCCGTTACGCTGCTCAATATGCACCCTGATGGCCCCCTCAATTTTGTTTTACCACAAATCAATTTAGGAGGCAGTGTCCAGCGCCACAGTCAGCCTCAACAGACACTGTCATTTATGATGGAAACACTCATTATTGATACCGATGCCATGCAACTCAACATGGCGTGGAAAGCCGCTTATTGCTGTAACAATGCATTTCCCCAAATCCGTACTGTTCGGGTTTATCTGTCACGCTAAAAACATTTGGATCGTTTGCTTTAATTATGGACAAAATCGACAAAGCAAAGCTCTTCAGTCACATCACCGAACAGCATATCGACAATACCACTTTTCTGTGGCTACAACGTTCCCAGGCAGTAACGCATCCACAACAGACACACATCACCATCAAAAAATTAGAGCAGCGAATCCATCGCCACCTGAAGGGCTTGTCAGTTACCCCTGAAACAGCCTGGGAACTGGGTCAGCAAGCCGCCAGATTTCAGGAAAGCGGTGAAGCGTTCACACTGACAATGCTGGCGTTTGACAGTGCAGACACACAAAAAATCAATACCGCACTCGACCTGGGAATGGAAAACCCGGCAACGTTCAAGGGACTGCTTTCAGCGCTGGGATGGCTGCCACCCAACAAGGTTGACCCTTGGCTCAAACCCTGGCTGGAAAACCAAAACCCGATATATCGACACCTCTCGATCGCAACTTGCAGTATTCGACGTATCAATCCACACCAGCACTTGACGGCCCTGTTTGATGATGAACAATCCCGAGAGTATCTCCCACTTTACTCCCGCATGTTGCGTTTAGCAGGCGAACTCAAGCGCCAGGATCTTGCCCCGGTATTGGCGCAGGCACAGCGCCATGAAGACCCCAGCATTGTTTTTTGGGCCCGTTGGTCAACCCGACTGCTAGGCAATCACCAAGCATCGCAAGAACTTGCACCATATCTGTTACAAACAAGCCCGCAGCAGTCTGCCGCTATCGATATCGCCTTCAGACAACAGCAAAACAACCTCGCCTGGCAATGGCTGGACACGCTGGCCAACACCCCCGGACAAACACGCCCAACGATTAAAGCGCTTGCTGCTCTGGGTGACCCCCACGGGATGGATTGGTTGCTGACACAAATGAAAATCCCTGAATACGCCCAAATAGCGGGGGAAGCATTCAGCACCATTACGGGAGTCGATTTAGAACAGGCACAGTTAATCGACAAACAACCACGCAACCTCGAAAGCCTCATAAAAGAAGAGGAAAGAGAAGAGCGGGTTGACGAACTAGCACTCGATGAAGACCTCAACCTGCCTATGCCGCACGCTGAAAAAATCAGTCAGCACTGGCAACGATTACGCCCGCAATTTACCCCAGGACAGCGTTATTTTCTGGGTCGGCCGGTAACACCTAATCTGCTCAAGCACACATTTCTGTACGGACGAGCGCGACACCGGCTGGCCGCTGCCCTGGAATTTGCCCTATTAGCGCCCACGCACGCTTACCTCAATGCCAAAGCCACACGCTGCCAGGAAGGCACGGCATGACGGTGTTGTATCTGAATGGACTCAGCATGCTGACACCGCTTGGTGCCGACCTGGAAATGGTTAAAACCGCCATTGATGCCGGTATCAGCAGCTATCAACAATGCGCCCTATTGGGTGATGACGAAGCGCTCATACAATTCTCACCCGTGCCAGACGACGCACTGAAAGTAGACATACCATCTGCGTTACCGGGAATGAGTCCACCTCAAATCCGATTATTACGTCTAGCCACTTTTGCCCTGGCTGACCTCGCACCCCAACTGCCCCAAACACCGTTACCCCTCTTTTTAGCCGGCCCGCAACTCTACTACCAGCACACCGCACTGAACCGTGCGTTTATCAAACGTCTGGCAAAGTCTGCGGGAATCACTCTCGATATCAACAACAGCCGTTGTATTAATACCGGGCGTGCCGGTGTGATCGAAGCCATTGCCACAGCCTTCAAATATTTTGACGCAACACACACCCATCACGTATTGATCGGCGGCATTGACAGCTTTTACGACCCTCGCACACTGGAGATACTGCAAAGAAACAGACGTTTATCCGGCAACAAGAGTTTCGACGGGTTTGTGCCCGGTGAAGGCGCCGCCTTTTTACTGCTAACATCACCGCACGCCCCTGAAGCAATACGCAATAAAAGTTTACTAACGTTACATGAACCGGCAACAGTCTACGAGCCCGGACATTTGCTGAGTAAAGCCCCGTACACAGCAGAAGCATTAGCCAGCGTCTTTCAGCAGGCTATGGCAACAACAGATGCACCAATAAACACGATATACAGCTCGGAAAATGGCGAAATGCACTACACCAAAGAACTGGGAGTAGCGACACTGCGCCAACAACACCGCATGGATGCACAGTATAAAACTCATCGCCCCACAGAATACTTTGGTGACCTCGGAGCCGCCTTTGCACCTGTCGCTATTGGTTTGGCCAGCACCACAATCAACACACAACCGGAAATGGCAACATTGGTATACGCATCCTCTGACGGTGGATCACGCGCCGCCCTCTGTTTATCCGCCAACAACCCCTCACAAAAGTAAGGAGATGCCATGTCACGTACTGTTTATGCTAACAATCGGAATTTCAGCCACAAAGGCAGTGGCGACAAAGCCGTCTCCAGCGCACCAGATGTGTGCAAAACCCCCATGGGCAACAGCACTCCGCCCATCCCCTATGGCGTCAGCAGCCAAGCCAGTGATCTTGCCCAAACCACCACCAGCGTGCTGATTGATGGCAACCCCACGACCATTGCCAGTTCCATCCACCCCCAATGCAGCGGTGATCAAGCAGGCAGTGCCAACGGCATCGTTTCGGGAACCGTTGCCGACAAAACCCAATTTACAAGTTACTCCTTCGATGTCAAAGCAGAAGGAGAAGGCGTAGTACGGCATATGGACATGACCACTATGAATAACGGCAATACCATTGGTGCCAACTACGGTGCATCCACCTCACCGGTGCAGACTGAAATCGAAGAAGAAGAACCGGATTACTCCCTGCACTTTCAAGTGATAGACGAATTAGGCCAACCCCTGAAAGGGATTGACTATAAAACCCTGCCTGCCGGTAATCAGGATGCCCTGCATCAAACAGATGAAAAAACTGACCGTCGTGGAAAAACGCCCATCGTCTCCACAGAAAAAAATGAAAGTATTGATTTTCACCTTGTTTGGGCAAAGCTGAAAACCAATAAAAAAACAGACGAAGGATAACGTTTCATGCCACTCGACCAACCCATCAACGCCGTTAACGATACACCTGATAAAACACACGAAATCACTGCCAATTGTGATCTGCTGTGGTCACAGGCACAGCAGTTTGCCTATCTGCGTCTTTCTGATAAAACCGGCGATAACGAATACGAACTCATCGGCCTCTACGCCGCCCGTGCCAGACGTATTGCCGCCACCTACGCCCGTTTTTATCTGGAAACCGAAGACGGCGGTGATACCGACAAGATCGGACGATATTACTGGATGGCGTTAGCTGCCTTTGCCAGCAAAACTGTCTCCTGCATACTGGACTCCTTTCAGGTGAAATCCAGCTACCGTATCGGCCACATCAGTGGTGGTGCCACCGACATGAAAGCCATTGCCAATGGCCTGGGCCAGGGCAATCTCTGGTTGTTTAATGACATCGCCCCTACCCACTGGTTATACAGTCATTACCCGCACCACTTCTTCAGCGGCATGGCCTGTTTAGGCAAACGTGATGCCAACCAACTGGAAGAACGGGTCAAAGAAACACTTAACGATCTGCCCTGGGCCAGTAAATCTTTGCCTCGCATCAAACATTTCAAGCCACCCGCCGATGGTTCTCCCTCTCATATATATGACGGGTTTCTTCATGTGTTGCAGATAGAGAACACTGAAGACTCAACAGACCGTTCAGATTTTCAGTTAAAGCAAGTGCTTAAAATCGCAGAACACGAGCAAAAAACAATATTGCAAGAGCTGATTTATAACGACCCGGTGTTCGCAAAGTGGCTACAAGTACAACGCAACTGGCGCTGGGCTGCGCCCACTTATCAACTGCTGTTCACCCATCTATGCTCGGAGAGTAATCCTGAGCTCAAATCGGTAGCGCCGAATGATATGGTACTTGAGAACTATAAAAGTCGTATGGATTGGATTAACGATGCAGCCAGGATGTTTCATGACCTGATGAACACCAAAGAAGCACACATGTTGAACGAATTAAGAATCATCGCTACCTGGGTAGACTCACCTGATGCAGAGTCTGTCTATTAACCATGCTATACCGAATTGTTACACTCCTAACGTTAACCCTGTTTTATGGGTGCGACCTCGCACCCCACGGAGAATCGCATATGCCACCCTCAACCATGAAAATAAAAGTCGGTGAACCCGGCGCACAATTTCTACAACGCAATCACCTGGACAGCCGTGGCAATGTAGATCGACAGCCCGCAGGACTCAATTTTCACAAACATCGTTGGGGTACCACGAACCCAGGCATGATGTATGTAGAACACGGTACCCATAGCTTTGAAATCCCGCATGCGGTCAGTATCACAGGCACAGAAGACGCTGAAAAACTGGAGGAAGGAATTTATAGTTTTAGCATTCGAGCCGGCATAACCTCCGCAGATTACATATTGCACAACGAAGCCCGCATCGCCTTCATTACCTTGTTGCAAACACTGGCACAGGCAGGGTGGAAAAAAGCTCTTAGGTATGGAGCCCCCAGATTAACCGGCGAGCAGGCATTCAGGTATTATTTAGAGGAAGACCCCTATATTGCCTTACCAATCGACTATATCCCCACGTTGGCAGAATGGATGCGCATAAAAAATGGTAGCTGGTATCTTTATGCTGACGACTTGTTTTTAGATATAAACATGCATCGAGACAGTGAACGCATGAATCCACAAGAGCCAGGAGGATATCTGTTAAGTTTTTCTCTCTACGGTCGTGAGGAACGCGGCAGAAAGCAGGTTCGTCCCGCAGATCGGGACCAATGGCAAACTCTCTGGGTTGATATGCTCAAAAACTTAAAGAAAAAACGCTATGCCATAGAACGGGAATTGATAGAAAAGGGTTACACCATTGACACCGGTTATGTTGAGCCGATTATACACCCTGCTGATCCGGTGGAACCCTGAGAAAGAGAGAGAGAAAGGAGCTGCCTGTTGGGTGTTACGACTGAATAACACTAGGCACCTTTACCAGCAGATCCGTCGAAAGCCATTGCCAACGGCCTGGGTCAGGGTAATCTCTGGTTGTTTAATGACATCGCCCCTACCCACTGGTTATACAGCCATTATCCGCACCACTTCTTTAGCGGCATGGCCTGTTTAGGCAAACGTGATGCCAACCAACTGGAAGAACGAGTCAAAGAAACACTTAACGATCTGCCCTGGGCCGCCAAGTCCCTTCCCAAAATAAACCATTTTGCATCAACATCGGATATCTTTACCGGGTTTGGCTATGTACCACAGATACTTGCCCAAGAGGTCTTAACTGTTTTGGCGCCATGCGTTTTACACGCGACCCCGAGGAAGCTGGCAATGTCAACAGGTTGAAAACTACATTATGTCCAGTTGTCTCCAGCTCCATTTGTGGCGATCACCACGTTTGGGTGACATCGCTCCACACTCTGGGCAGGGGCCTACGTCGTCAGCATACTCAATCGCAATGTCGACACGTTGCTCTTGCATTTTTAGATCGACGCCACTAATCTGCCAAGGCGAATGGATACCCAAGAGATGGCTGTAATGCTCTTCTATTTCCATAGACTCAATTAAAAAAACTAACAAAACCTTTAAACTCTATTCTTCCTGTGATCCCTCTGATGGATTCACGATGATGATTTTGCACGTGCCAATATAGCCCCAGAGGGTGGAATCAGTAGACGCTCTTTTTTAGAAGCGATCAATGAACCAGAACTTGAGTGCTGTAAGATCTTATACAGCGTAGATTTGTTATTGAACAGATGTTTATTATGGATAAATACAGTCTTGGATTTAAAGGAATGCAGCGTCGGTGCTGTCCCTGACTTAAGATTGAGTAACTTTTGAGGCAATAAGTATATGATTGAAACTCCACAGAATGGTATTAAAGGTTTAAAGCACTGGCGTTACGATTTGTTAGCCGGCATGCAGGTAGCCCTTGTTTCATTACCGTTATCATTGGGTATTGCTATTGCGTCTGGTGCACCGGCTGTTACCGGATTGATTTCTGCCATTATTGCCGGTTTTATATTCCCTTTTCTCGGCGGGGCTTTCGTCACGATCAGTGGGCCAGCTGCAGGCCTGGCGCCCGCACTTTTAGCTGGAATGTTAATGTTGGGAGGTGGTGATCTTGTTGAAGGCTATCCTCTGCTCCTCGTCGCTATCTGTCTCACTGGATTGTTGCAAATACTCCTCGCTTTTTTAAAAACAGGCCGTTATGCCATTTTTCTACCGGTAACCGTGGTTGAGGCGATGTTAGCGGCCATCGGTTTAATTATCATTATCAAACAAATTCCCGCATTGATGGGTGCGATATTACCTGCTACCGGAAGTATGTTGGCTTCTATTGTGAAGTTGCCTCAAGCAGCCTTACAAATCGAATGGAGTGTCTTTTTTATTGGTGCCATCAGCCTTTTTCTTATGTTTTATTTAAATAAATCAAGACACCAATGGATGCGCAAGGTGCCGCCACCACTGGTTGTGACAATATTAGGTATCCTGCTGGCCTATATTTTCACGCTTGATGCAAAGTATCTCATCGCTATGCCTGACAATATACTTGCGGACGGGATTACCATGCCCGCTTTTGGCGAAGTGTTTTCACGGCCTGAATTATGGTGGGGTGTTTTTATTGTCGTGATGACCTTAACGTTGATTGATGGTGTTGAATCATTGGCGACAATTAAGGCTGTTGATAAAATTGATCCGTTCCAGCGTAAATCGGACCCTAATGTGACATTGCGTGCCATGGGAATATCGAACGCGCTTTCCAGTTTTTTTGGTGGTTTGACGATTATTCCTGGCGGTATAAAAAGCCGTACAAATATTGATGCGGGTGGGCGGACGCTGTGGGCGAACTTCTATAACGCTACATTTCTAATAATATTTTTGTTTATTGCCTCCGATATCATCGCGATGGTACCGTTGGCAGCTATTGCCGCTATTTTGATCTACGTTGGCTGGAAGCTGTGTGAGTATAAGGTTTTTACTAAAACTTATGCCATCGGGCGTGACCAGATTATCATCTTTATTATTACCGTCATTGCGATTCTCGGTACTGATCTGCTTGTTGGTATTCTTGTCGGGGTTGCAGCAGAAGTTCTCATGTTACTGTACTTACTAGCACCATCTTTTCGCTTTGTGTTGACCGGGCGGTTAAGTTTCAAACGCTCGTGTTGTCTGCTTTGGGATAACCTGAAAAGTTTGTTTAAAACACCAGTAATAAAAGTTCGGGAACAGGAAAGGAGTGGAATTACCCACTATGAGATGACTTTGTCTTCGCTCGTCTGTTTTAATCTTCTGCCGCTGGATAAATTGCTTTCCAGCTTGCCCCCTAAGGAAGGTGTAACGTTGATCGTTAGCGAATCAGGACGAATCATTGATCATACCGCCATGGAGTATTTACATCAATTTCAAGAAGAGTGCGTGCGTGATGGCCGTGTCTTTGAACTTGTTGGAGTAGAGAACTTTTTCCAGTTTACCGGTCATTCCCTGGCGGCACGTATGCAGGATACTTCCTTGATAAAGGAGCATGCGCAGCGTACTGAGCGAGAAGAGGAAATGGGACGTTTGGCTGAGCAATATAGTTTGAATTTCCAGTCGACGACAGAGAGCACGCTAAATGTACAAGACTTTGTTTATTTGCGTCGAGGCGCTGATAAGCAGGAAAATAATATCATATCAGGTGAGTTTTCTGACTGTAATGTGCGCTTGTTTGATTATAGTCATACAGCTGCGCCAGATTATTACTCTAAACATTGGCATACGATTATTACCTCTCATTGTCTCATCGCATCGGACAAAAATGTACCCGATGTAGTTATCACTCCTGGGCATTATTTAGAGCGCTATCTTGTTGAATACGATGAAATTTTGTTACCCCACGGTGATGAATTCGCTGAGAAGTATCATTGTTACGGAAAAGGCGATACTGACCCGCAATCATTTATATCGCCAGAACTTATCGCGTTTCTGGTGAAGAATGAAGGGTTTTATCTGGAGATACACGAAGGCGTTATGTTAGCTTTCAGAAAGACTCGTGGGCTTGAAAGTGTGGATGAAATATCACTCTTGTTTTCCTTGGTAGAAATTTTTAATGCTTCTTGTGTTAACAACAAATAGAGTAACGAGTGAGATAGGCTTGGTACACCGCCAATCAACATGGGGCTCCTCAAAAAACAGAACAGGAGTCAGAAGCCGGAGGGTAAATTTCGCAGGGAAACGGCTGAATACAAAGATTTACGCGGCGGTAAATGTGCTGAGCGACCCGGTATGCTTGTTACTCACAGCAGGTTAAGCCCCGGAATACAGGCAATCTTTGGCGTTAATCAAGGGCTTTTCATCTGACTATGTATTATTTGGTGGAACGATTCTTTCAGAAGCTGAAGCATTTCCGTCGAATTGCGACATAATATACCCGTAGCGTTTGAGATTTAGCAGGCTTAATTGAGCACGCCCCTGAGTTTACAATGCAAATCAACCCATCGATAATGCTCAGTTAAAATCGACCTAAGATTAAACCGGGTGAATAGTATGCCAGCAAATGTTTTTTCCATTTCAAATCAAAAAGGTGGCACAGGTAAAACAACCCTGAGCATGAATTTTGCGGCGGGACTGGCTCGACGTGGACGTACCTTGATTATTGACGCTGATCCACAAAGATCAGCAGGGCAATGGAAGTCTTTGGCAACGGATAAGCGCCCATTTCCCGTGTCAGTGATTGCTGTTGCGGGTAATTTGGCCAGTGAAATCAATCAATTTCGTCAAGATTACCAATATATCGTTATTGACTGTCCGCCAACCCTTGAGACCGAAATGATAAAACAGGCGATGTCTGCTTCCGATATGGTCCTTATACCGGTACTGCCTTCTCCTGTTGATTTATGGGCCAGCGTCAGGCTCGCTGAAGCAATAGAACAGTCTAAGATAAGTAACCCAAAATTACTGGCTTATTTGGTGATTAATCAATTAGAGCCACGTAACGCGCTTTCTCGTGCTATGCAACAGGCTTTGGCAGAGTTTGACATCCCATCACTCAAAAACGGTGTGCGCCGTAGAGCGATCTATCGTAGCTCGGCTATTGAAGGGGCAAGTGTTTTTTGTATGGGGAAACGGGGTGATGCGGCAGCCCAAGAGATAGAATCCATTATTGAGGAGCTTTTACAATCATGAGTCAGATAGCATCTAAATTAGCAAATAGTGTTCGTCAAGTTAAAACACAGCAAGTGAAAAAGACGCAAAAGGAGCAGGAAAACGATGTAATAAACAAGACACCCAAGGCCACAACCGACGAAGTGCCGTTAGCTGTTTTGCCCTCTAAGCGTGTTTGGCCGGATTAAAGTTTACTTCATCGTCAGGCGCATTTTATGCGCCAAAAGTAAGGTAAATAAAGACATAAACCAGATGGTAGAAAACGTTACTCTGAGACATGTTCGCTTCCAGCTGCCCATAAGCTGATCGAATTTGTGCGTATCAATGATATCAATGGCTACACTTCTCACGTCCAGACTGGGTTTTACCCTCAGGCACGTCAAATGAATAATGACAACAGCGCTTTTACTCTATTTTGATGACTGTCATCGAAAACCCCTAAAATGGAAATATTGAATGACCGTTCCAACCATTGATGCCAACTTCAACTTTGACAATAGTTACGCTGAACAACTAGAGGGGTTTTATGCCTCCTGTAAAGGAGATAAAGCACCGGCACCTGAATTACTCAAATTAAATCATTCACTTGCAGAAGAATTGGGGCTTGAGTTAAATAATCTTCAGGTAGAAGAAATCGCGAAAATTTTCTCGGGTAGCATTTCACCAGAAGGCGCAGCGCCATTGGCGCAAGTTTATGCAGGCCATCAGTTTGGCGGCTTTAGCCCTCAGCTGGGAGATGGACGGGCATTGTTAATTGGCGAGGTTATCAATCGCAGCGGGAGGCGCTGTGACATTCACCTTAAGGGTTCCGGTCGAACACCGTTTTCGCGTGGTGGTGACGGTAAAGCCGCTCTTGGGCCTGTGCTGCGTGAATACATAATGGGTGAGGCGATGTACGCACTGAATGTACCGACTACACGTGGCTTAGCTGCCGTGCTCACTGGCGAAAAGATCATGCGTACTGAACTGTTGCCCGGTGCTGTACTGGCGCGTGTTGCCGCAAGCCATCTGCGGGTCGGTACTTTTCAGTTTTTTGCTGCCCATCGTGATACTGAGAAAATCAAACAACTGGCAGATTATACAATACAGCGTCATTACCCAAATTTGACGGACAGTAAAAAACCTTATCTTGGTTTATTACGCATTGTACGCGATCGACAAGCGGCTCTTTTAGCCCGGTGGATGCTGATTGGTTTTGTGCATGGCGTTATGAATACCGATAATATGACAATCTCAGGTGAAACGATTGACTACGGGCCTTGTGCATTTATCGATGAGTACGACCCACTGACAGTCTTCAGTTCTATTGACAGAACTGGGCGCTATGCTTATGGCAATCAGCCGGCAATTGCACAGTGGAATCTGGCACGACTGGCTGAAACTCTACTGCCTTTGATCGATGCAGATAGCGAAGAGGCCGTTAAGCTTGCCACTCATGAAGTGAATGGTTTTTCCGATCATTACCAAGCGCTATGGTTAGATGGAATGCGTGTCAAGCTCGGGCTGTCGACTGCCGAACCAGATGATATGGAGTTGGCCATTGAACTTTTTCACGTGATGGAAGGACAGAATGTCGATTTTACAATGTTGTTTCGTGGGTTGTCAGATGCTGTACAAAATAATGCTGCTCTTGTTAGGGATCTGTTTGATAACCCAAAAGAGTTTGACCTATGGTATGAGCAATGGACTGAACGATTGGCTCGTGACCCTATGGAGGCAGAGGTACGCACATTATCGATGAATTCAGTTAACCCGATATACATTCCCCGAAATCATAAAGTTGAAGAGACCTTGTATGCTGCTGAAAAAAAATCTAATTATGCACCGTTTGAAAAACTGCTAGCGGTTCTTTCCAAGCCTTATGAAAAACGAGAAGGCTTAGATGAGTATGCGACACCTGCTCCTGCCGGTTCTGATGTTTATAAAACATATTGCGGAACATAATGGGAGGTTCTCGCATTATTTTTTGATATTCATCTTGTTAAGAAAATCCAATTCTCTTCTGAAAAGCAAAAAACCGAATCAATTCAGGCTGCAATTGTTGAATGATATCGTTGATATCTTTCGACATACCAATGGAGCCCCATATCAATGGGGCCAGATACGAATACCACTACCTTACATACTTAATCTGTAAAGCCATAACGTTTAATTAACAGGTTCATTTTTCATTCGCCGTTTTTTGGCCAATGAAAAATGAATCCTGGTTGAATTTTTTGTTAGGCAATAATATTTTTTGATTCAAGAAATTCTACAGGCACATCGAAATTTTTCCGGCCAGCAATTGCGAAATAATAAAGTGGTTCACCTTCAATAGATAACCTATGTCGATATCGTTCAATATGATAGATATCAAGATATTCCGAAAAAATTAATTCTCGAATCATCTTTGAAAACCCTGAATCATCGGTGTTATCAAAAAAAGATTCTTTTATATTAAATGCAACCCACCCTTCTGCATTGATGATATTAAATGCCTCTATAAATGCTTTTGTTGGAATATCCCCAAAACCTAAAGCTGCGACTGTAACCATACAATCACACTGCCATGACGCAATATCTTCTTTCTTTTTTTCACTTAATTGGGTGAAATCCTCTATGTAATAAGCATCATACAAACCAGGTCTATCTCGGATGGTAGCATCATATGCTTCTGGAATAATATCCACACCTATCAAGCGAGACAATCCATGTTTTTTTAACTCTTCACCCATCATTCCGTTACCTGCACCCAGATCTAACACGCGTAGTTCTGAGAAATTATCTTGAGATTGCTTTACGGCAGATTCAAGAATGGTTGCTACTTTAGTAGGAGATGTGCACTTTAAACGATCATAAAATATCTGTTCATACAGACCCTGTACTGGGTAAATTTCATCGTAGTCATGAAATCTGATTTTACGTTGCCCTCCAGACCCTTGAAGGTAGAAATAAGCTTCGTCTTGATTAAGATTGGATGACTCGGGTTTTGGAAATTGTATTCTGTGTCTTTTTTTCATGGTACTCCCATTTTAGATTGATGATAATTGGTCTAACATTTGTTTGTGTATCGATCACGCTCACTTTGCCAGCTCAACTTATTCTTGGGCAGCACCATAAGCTTATAATTTTATAAAACTTTAGCTAACATACCTTAGTTTTACCTGATTACCCATAATTCTCAGCCATCGTCAGAAGACGTAATGGCATGGGTGACGTTCTCGCAGCGATATAACAAAATCGCGTTTGAGTTTGATTCCTTTAATTCGACAAGCGGTATTTTATTATTCGATTTATTAACGCAGAGACACAGAGTTTTTTATTTTTTTCTCTGCGTCTCCGCGCCTCTGCATTCTCCGCGTTCTCGACATCTAAAGAAACCACTCTCAAGGTTTGTACGTCCGACAAATATGTTTAAAACAGTTTGTCTACGCTCAGTGCTGATGCCCACCCGGCCCATGCACATGTCCATGTTCCAGTTCTTCGGCTGAGGCATCGCGGATTTCAATAACCTTCACATCAAAATTGAGTTGCACGCCTGCCAGTGGATGATTGCCATCAATGGAGACCATATCACCTTCCACTCCGGCCACGGTAACTGTCATCATTTCGCCTTCCGGGCCTTCAGCGTGAAATTGCATGCCCGCTTCAACCTTCGCATCTGTCGGGAACATTTCCCGTGGCACACTTTCCAGGCGCGCATCATCACGTTCGCCGTAACCCTCTTCGGGTGACACGGCCACTTTCAGCTCATCACCCAATGCCTTGCCCGTCAACGCATTTTCCAAACCGGGAATAATATTGCTGGCGCCATGCAGGTACAAAAAACTACCATCGTCGGATTTATCAATGACAGTACCTTCATCGTCGGTAAGGGTATAGTGCAGGGTAACTACTTTATTTTCTGCTATGGTCATAGGAATCCTTTGGTTTGTACTTTAGGTGATAGTGTTTTTAACGCAAAAGTCACAAAGAAACAAAAAATTTTATCTGTCTGCATCTCCGCGCCTCTGCGTTCTCCTCGTTTATTTTTCAATATCTAAAAATCCACCTTCAAGGTTTGCGCGCTTTGGCATAAGCAGCCTCGGAGAGTTCATTCCAGCCGTCATTGTTATCCGCGAAGGTTTTATACGCCTGATAGATGCGTTTGAAATCAGGGTCTTTAGCGGACTCTTCCTCCATCACCACCGTGGACAACCTGCGCAGTTCGGCAATCACGTCATCCGGAAATGCAAGCACCTGCACATTGTATTCATTTTTAAGTTTTGCAAGGGCTTCGAGGTTCTTTGCCTCAAACTGAGCCAGCATCCACAGATTGGATGCAGAAGCGGCAATTTCGATAGCCTTTTGTAAATCCGGAGGAAGGCTGGCCCAGGCTTTGACATTAACATTCAACTCCAGTACCGGGCCGGGCTCGTGCCAGCCGGGGTAATAATAATATTTGGCGGCACGATACAGGCCGAGACGTTCGTCATGAAAAGGTCCGACCCATTCGGTGGCGTCAATGGTGCCACGATCCAGCGCAGTATAAATTTCCCCTCCAGCCATCAGCACGGGGGTGCCACCCGCCTTGGCGAACACCTTGCCGCCAAGACCGGGAATACGCATTTTCAGACCTTTCAAATCGGCAATGGAGTCAATTTTTTTATTGAACCAACCACCCATTTGCACGCCGGTATTGCCCATGGGGAAAGGCACCAGATTGTGCGGTTTGTACAACTCACGCCACAACTCCAACCCACCACCTGCATACAGCCATGAGTTCATACCCTGCGCGTTCATACCAAAAGGCACTGCGGTAAAAAACTGCCCGGCAGGAATTTTCCCTGCCCAATAATAGGCTGCGCCGTGGCTCATTTCCACTGCGCCCTGAGAAACAGCATCGAAAGCCTGCAAGGGCGGTACTAATTCACCCCCTGCATAAACGGTGATATTGAGTCGGCCATTGCTGAGGGCTTTTACATCCTTGGCAAAACGTTCTACCCCCTCCTGAAAAATGGGAAAGTTCGGGGGCCAGGTGGTGACCAGTTTCCACTTATAGGTTTTGTTTTCCATTGCAGCAGCTGTCGCCGTCGGTGTATTGGGTTGGCCACAGGCACTCAATATCAGCATGACAAAAAAAGCCAAAAAAATCAGCGCTATACTTCGAGACATAACATTGTCCTTTTAATTAATCTAAATTTAAACGCCTTTTCCCTCCGAGAGAAAAGTTGATGAAGAGTATATCAGGGGAAGAATTCAGTTAGATGGTCGATTATGCAGGCTGTAAATTCGCATATTCCATCATCAACCACTTGCTGCCAATACCGTCAAAATTCACTTGCACTCGTGCCTGAGCACCCTGGCCTTCCATATTGAGCACCACACCATCTCCAAACTTAGCGTGTATCACCCGTTGGCCAAGCCGCATGCCACCAACAGATGATGCCTGCACGGGAGAAAAACTCGCCGACCGGCTGCCGACATGACTAACGCTACCACCCAGACGCACTTCTTCCATGAATTCAGCAGGAATCTCACTAATGAAACGCGAACGATGCGGATAGGTTTCGTTGCCATACAAGCGACGGGTTTCCGCATGTGTCAGATACAGGCGCTGACGGGCACGGGTAATACCTACGTAACAAAGACGGCGTTCCTCGGCAAGACGGCCAGGCTCGTCCAGTGACATTTGATGCGGGAACAGTCCCTCTTCCACGCCGGCCAAAAATACCAGCGGAAACTCCAGACCTTTGGCGGAATGCAAGGTCATCAGCTGCACACCATCCTGTGATCCATCAGTTTGCTGGTCACCCGCTTCCAGTGCGGCATGAGATAAAAACGCAGACAGCTCATCCATTTCTTCTTCATCTTCCGGCGTTTCTTCCTGTTCAAAATAACGCGCAGCATTCACTAGTTCTTCCAGGTTTTCCACCCGCGCCTGTCCCTTTTCGCCACGGTCTTTTTTATAGTGGTCAAGCAGAGTGCTGTGATGCAGGGTGTGCTCTAACTGCTCGTAGAGATCCATGCCGTCGGTGTCACTGGCCAACTGGGTAATCAATTCCAGAAAGGCACCCAGTGCGGAGGTAGCCCGTGCAGGTAACAGCTTTTGCTCAACCACGACCTGTGCGGCTCGCCATAAGGCGACGCTGTGCTCGCGGGCATATTCACGCGCGGCGCTAACAGTTTTGTCACCAATGCCACGTGTGGGTGTGTTGACCACCCGTTCAAAAGCGGCGTCGTCATACCGATTGGCAACGAGTCGTAAATAGGCCAATGCATCCTTGATTTCTGCGCGCTCAAAAAAGCGCATGCCGCCGTAAACACGGTAGGGAATACCTCTCTGAATCAACGCTTCTTCGATTACCCGCGACTGTGCATTAGAGCGATAAAGAATGGCGTTGTCTCGATAGGGATTACCGTTATCCACCCAATTTTGAATCTGCTCGGTAATAAAACGCGCTTCGTCACGTTCGTTGAACGCGGAATAAAGCTGGATGGCCTCACCATCCTCATCATCGGTCCACAAATTTTTACCGAGGCGGTCATCGTTGTTGGCAATCAGCGCATTGGCGGCATTGAGAATATTAGCCGTGGAACGATAATTCTGTTCCAGGCGAACGGTGTGGGTGCCGGGAAAGTCGCGGGTGTATTGCTGGATGTTTTCGATCTTCGCACCGCGCCAGCCATAAATCGACTGGTCGTCATCACCCACCGCAAACACACGCGAGGTTTTGCCTGCGAGAATTCGCACCCAGGCGTACTGAATACTGTTGGTATCCTGAAATTCATCCACCAGAATGTGCTGAAAACGGCTCTGATAATGCGCCAGCACATTCGGATTTTTCAGCCACAGTTCGTGTGCGCGCAACAACAACTCGGCAAAATCCACCAACCCCGAGCGCTGACACATTTCTTCGTAAGTCTGGTAGATGCGGATCATCTGTTTTTGATAAGGATCATCGAAATGCTCGATGTGCTCGGGGCGCTGGCCCTCGTCCTTGCGCGCATTAATGAACCATTGCGCCTGTTTGGGTGGCCATTGCGTATCATCCAGTTCGAGGCTGCGAATCACCCGTTTGATAGCCCGCTGCTGATCTTCACTGTCGAGAATCTGAAACGTCTGCGGCAAGCGGGCATCTTTCCAGTGGGTGCGCAGCAGGCGGTGGGCTAGAGAGTGAAAGGTGCCCACCCACATGCCGCCCACCGGCTGTTTGAGTAATGCTTCGATACGACCACGCATCTCGGCAGCTGCCTTATTGGTGAAGGTGACGGCAAGGATACCGTAAGGCGATAAGCCCTCGGTGGCTACCAGCCAGGCAATACGGTGTACCAGCACCCGGGTCTTGCCGCTGCCAGCACCGGCCAGTACCAGCACATTTTCTGGTGGGGCACACACTGCCTCGCGCTGGGCTTCGTTGAGATCATCAATAATGAGGGAAACGTCCATCCGGGCATTCTACCAGATGGGCCGGGTGGACCGGACTCTGGCACAGAGGTTTTTTTGGAGCTGCTGCTTGTCCATCCAACAATTAGTGTCGGACTTCGTACTCTTCCGCATAAAGATCAAAATTGTAATTGCCCGGCTATGATAGGGTATTCAGGAAGGGAGGGTTATTAGTTGACTTCTACCGACCCTCCTATAATCCGATTGATACCGGTAGAGTGATTCAACAAATACTTGCCACGGATCAATACTTTTCCTGATTTGGTCAGCGTAAGACTAGATTCACCGCACTTTAAAACAATCTCTTCTTTTGCTTCAAAAACAAGTCTGCCATCTTCTTTTTTACCTTCAATGCTAGAGTCACCGTCAACTTTCACTTCCAGATGGACGTCATCGTCGGTTTCCGTCGCCGTCGGGCTGACAAAGCTCTCCAGCATGTCCTCCAGGGGGCTGTGAATCAGTCCCACCACCATTGGGCTGTGCATATCTCTTTTTACAAATAATAACGCAACCCGCCTGCCGGTATGCTGTTGCTCCAGGGGAGTCGTGGTGATGGCTGCCAGAGGCTGCCCGGTGGTATTTTCGGGAAAATCGACAAGGGCTTGTCCCTGTGCGTCAAATCCGGTCAGGGTGCCAAGAATAATTTCACTGGGCATCAAATGAGCAACGGATGACAAGGTTGCATCTGCCTCATCCGAAGACTGGGTTGTTTCCAGGCTATCTTTTTTCATCGTTAATTACTTTAATGGCAGTGGGTAAAATAAAATAAGCAGAAAAATTCATATGCCGTGTGGTTTTACGACACATTGTTTTGCCACCAATGCTAAATAGCGGCCTCACCCAAATCATAAAACGCCACATCCGAACCAAAGCCTTTTTCCAGCAAAGCGTCACGCAGTTTTTCGTGTACCAAAATGGCATTGGAGGATTCTGCCAGACGAAACATCTGGATGTTTTTGGTTTTTGTTTCATCCACGACCAGTTCATCAAAGTCCACGTCAATCAGGGGAATGCCGTCATGTACGGTGGCGACGGATTTGTCCATGTCGGCAGCGGCAATCAATCCCAGCACGTTAACCGCTTTGTAGTTGCTGTGTACCGTCCCATCGTCCGGATCGAGAATGACGACGTCGTAGAGATCAAAATTGTAGATGCCCAGGTCCTTAAGTGCGGCAATAAAATCGTCACGCCACAGTGGGGGATTCGTTTCAATACATGCCCCCATGTACTGGTCTTCATCAGGGGAGTGTGGCGCATAATATTTGAGCGTAAACTCCAGCGGGTTGGGTACTGGTTCGGTAATAACAGCGCCATTCCACCAATCAACATCTTCAATATAAGGACTATCGGCTATCCAGCGCCGGGGACGGCTATTATCTGACAACAGGTAATACATGTTGATTTCCTTGCGTTAAAATTCGTCGGTTTTTTTGTCTATATGTGGTTTTTCATCCATATACTGCTCAACAAAACGCGAGGTATAAATATTGCGTTTCCAGTTCGTGGTCGGAAATACCAGCATACGTTCCATACGGGCCGAGATCGTGTCGAGCCGCCGCACCAATGCATACAACGGGTCTTTTTCTTCAGGGGGTTTTTCTTTTTTCTTCGCTTCCGGGCACCAGATATCTTCTTGTGCCTTGAGCTTTTTATGTATCTTATCCAGGCAATCTTTGACAAATTTACTGTAATGCCCATGCGCATCATGAAACTGGGACTCCCATGCCTCCATGGCGGCAAAGGCAAAATCCTTCGCTGCCAGGGCGGGGTTTTCCGCTTCAAACGTGGTGCCTTTGGTTCCCCAGGGGCGCACGCCGTAATTGCCCGGCGACCACATGCCGTTGGCCTTCGCGTTGATGTTATAACCAATATTGCCTTTGGCCTTGCCGTCTTTCCACAAATACTTCTTGGATTTAAACAATGTGCTGTTTTTTAGTGCGGCATTGCCCGGTATCAGGTGATGGGCTGCCACGGCGGCGTCGAACAGTTTATTGTCCAGCCGTACCGCTTTAGCCTCGGGTTTCCCGCCCAGGGCCGTGCCCAGTGTACCGGCATCGTTTTTGAATTTATAGCCGGGCATGATGTCGCCTGTTTCTGCCTCGATATCTTCATCGTGCTCATCACTGAGTTCATTGATAATCTCTTTGGGCGGATCACCGGCCTGACAAAACACACAAGTCTCTTCGTCGTGATGTTCATCGGCAATTTCACTGAAATCGACTTCTTCACCTAAATCCATGGGGAACCTCTCGCTGTTTTTGGTATGGGTTTTTGATCTTTTGTTGGATTCACATGTACTGATTTTAACCAATATCCAGCCGCACCACAGCGCGGTGTGCCTGATCAGATGAGCAACATAACAGGTAGTGCTGAAAGTGCGAAAAGCCCACGGGACTGGTTGCTTTTGCGACTATCATACCGATCATCGCGCAGCCTGTAGCGGCCCCCATGTCACCGAGACAATCCACCGGGTGTTGTATGTCCAGCGGGTCGGCGAACGCTGCGCTGTTACGGGCCAGTGCAACGCCGAATTCTTTGACACCATAGCTTTCATAGGTCATCCCGCTCCAGACACTTTGCACTCTGGCTGGTGCTGCCCGTTGTACTGCTTCCCGTACTGCGTTGGCCAGACCATCTCCCCGATAGGGCTCTTCGTTATACAAATGTCCGTTTTCCTGCGCGGTACCCGGTCGGTACAGGCGGACGGGATGTGAGATGTGATGGAGGGCAACCCGGTCAGAGGCCAGCAATAAAAAGGCGGCGCCTTCGCCGGGGAAAAAACCATCGAAACTGCCCAGCACATTAAGACGGTCTTCGGCATCCAGTCTGGCCAGCAGGTTGGGATCCCAGCAGGTATCGACACCACCAATAAGCAAGTAATCATTGCCGGTTTGCTCGAAATACTGCATTGCCTTTTCAATGGCGTAGAAACTGCCAGCCCGACCGATGTCAGCGATCAGGCTGTCAGCAGCATTCAGCGGTATGCCGGATTGCAGGGCCAATTGTTCAATAAAATTACCGCGCGAAGGGATGGCGTGATTCGGCAGGTGTTCCGGCAGCGCTAGGTAAAGCGGCAGGGTTTGGCCTGCGGGCAGGATATCCGCCAACTGCACCAGTGCCGCTGCTGCCAGACGCAGCAAACGCTGCTGGCGTTCCGGGAGTTTTTTGTCATCCTTGAGCTTTTCATTTATCGCAGGCAACGCACCATCGGGCACCTGGCTCATTTTAATAGGAATAAGCCTTTTGTTCAGAATCTCGGTTTCCCGGACTCCACTCACCTCTGCGGCGACCGCCGCCGCGGTCGTCACTGCATCCCCCCCGACGGGGGTAACCATTCCGGTGCCGATAACGTGCATCCAGGCATGTTCGCTCATTGTAGTTCCTTTGAAAGTGCGCGAGTGTTGCTGAAGGGGCATGCAGGTTCGCGCAGCGCCAGCTCCAGAGCAGCGGCGTGGCGCTGGCGCGGGTAGCCCGAGGCAATAATATCATTCAGGTGTGCGGCAGTAACAGGTTGACCCATGAAACAGCGTTGTCTGCTGTCAACGTCAGTGGTCTGCTGCTGCCATAGCACGACGATTTTATCCGCATCCGGCCAGGGCAGTTCGGCGTCTTCCAGTGCGATGTCGATGTCGTCCGGGTCTTCATCCGGCGGTGAGGGGGACCGGGTCAGTTGCTGTTGTGTTAAATCAATGCCGGTCAGCAGGCTGAAGGCTTCGCCCGCGACGCAGGCCAGTGTTTCATCCTGCATCAGGCTGATCAGGCGTGGTAAGGCGTGCATGCGGCCGTTTGCGGCGATGGCCTTTATGCCCTGGCGCTGTTGGCCGGGGTGGTGCAGCAGGTGATCTATCCATGCGTCTGCCACGTTATCCGGTATGACCCGAAAGGCCAGCTCGATGGCTTTTTGCTGCCAGGGGTTGGTTTGCACTATGTAAAGCTCCAGCGCCAGTGCATCGTCGTGCCCGCCCAGTAATACGGATGACCAGATGCCCCAAAAGCGCAGGTCTGTATCATCTGCCGTGGCGGCTTTTTGGCAGTCTGCTTTCAGGTCGGCACGCTTTAATTCGCCGGTGAGACGCAGACATTCAATGAGCAGGGGGTGTTGCGGGTGTTGTGCACCACGTTCAAGCAGATGCGCCAGCGGCGCTCCCGGATCATGGGAGAGAAGGCGACACACTGCGATGGCGAGGTGGTTGTCATCAAGATCATTGCTGCTCAGACCGGGTTGAATCCATTTCAGCCCGCCTTCTTCGGGCAGCCAGCCCAACGCAGAAACCAGGCCTTTGAAGGTTTTGCGATTAATGCGGCCCGCCTTGATGACCTGTGCGATTTTTTCGTTGTTTTTGTCGTTTTCGCAGATCGCAAATGCGAGCAGTGCTGCGGTAAACGTTTCCCCCGGTTCTTCCATCGTTAACGCTTCTGCACAGATGTCCCAGGCAAGTGCAGGTTGCAGTAACAACGCATTCAGGTGACGATTAATACGCTGCTCAAGCTGTGCCAGTGCGGTGGGCGAATAATGTGGTTGATCAACCACCACAGACCGAAAGGCCCAAAGAAGCCCGACATCCATTGCATGTTGTTCAACAATGTCCCGATAGGGGTTGTTCATAGGGTGCAGAGTAAATATGGAAACGCTTTTCCGCAGGAAGGCGGGCCGTGTTAACCCATGATATTTTTCTTGTTGTGGAACAGAGGGTCACCCAGGCGGCACACATTCTTACCTTCAAACTTGACATCGGCGGAGTACATCATGAATTCACATTCGCCTTTTGTGGTGCTGCTGATTACGCCCTTCAGCACGCCGGCTTCATCGCCGGTACTGGTGGTGTATTTGGCCCCTTTGACCATTGGCATTTTACCATCAACTTTCACTGATTTAGGGCCGGCGCTGGTGTCTGAGGCTTTTCCGATGTTGGGGTAGGGAATCGGCACCACGGCAGGGCCTATCGGTGTTTTACAGACATCGGGGAAGACAATGCTGATACCGCCACTGCCTTTGTGGACGATGCCGCGACCATTGGCGAAGGTGGTTTGTGACATCATGTTTCCTCGTTGGTGTTTTTTTAACCCTTAAACGCAATGAAATCGATTAAGCATTTTTTATAGAGCATAAATACTAAACACTTTCTTCAAAATGTCCACGGTATTTAGTCACACTCTCATTACTGAATCAGGAATGCCATACCTCGATACACTGGCGACCATGAGGTTATTAAGCATTAATTGGCGGCGTCTTTTGACCTAAATCCCAAACGCTACGGGTATATGCGGTGGATAGTGGTCATTTTGTTGTTGCCGGTCGCATGACCGGTGCCTATCATTTTTTAAGCAGGAACGATTTTAGGTCACTTTGCCTTTGCCGAATTTGTCGCGGAGGAGATGAGCGTAGACTGGAAAAATGCAGATTAAATATTTGTCCCAAAGAGCCGTTCAGCATTATAACGTGGTAACAAACAACACGATGATATCAAACGGCACAGCATTCATATGATTCAGGCACTAGGCAAACTCATTTATTTCATCATCAACGGTGTAGAACTGGCTGTGTTTACCCTGATCATGAACGGGTTAAGCTATTTGCGCAGACTGCGTGACAGCCATACTTATTTCGCGCTGTTTCGGTTCTGGTGTCGTAGTTTTGTGAGGGCGTTGGGAGTGGATCTGCGCCTGCATCAAAAAAATATCTCAACCCTGCCCGAGCGCTACATTCTGATTGCCAACCATCCTTCGGCACTGGAAGATGTGGGTATTCCCGCACTGTTTCCCGTGCATTCGGTGGCCAAGGTGCAGGTCAAGAGCTGGTGGCTGGTGGGACGCATTACCGAAGCGGCTGGTAATCTGTATGTGGATCGCGACGACCCCGATTCACGCCGGGCTGTGATCGACACGATGATCACCGCGCTGGGTAGCGGTAAAAATATCGCCCTGTATCCGGAAGGCGGCTGTACCGGACGGCGCATCACCCGCGATTTCAAGTTAGGTGCCTTCGACGTATCACTGCAAACCGGTGTACCCATTGTGCCAGTGTTCATTCATTACGAATCACAGGAAGATTTCGAGTGGCGGGATCCGGATACGTTGGTAGATAAAATATGGCATTTCATTCGTACCCAAAATCACCGGGCCAACTATTATGTGTTTGACGCGATTGACCCGGCTGATTTTGATGACAAATTGGCCTATGCCGAACATGTACGAAAAATGTACCTGCAATGGCAGGAGAAATACCTGGAATGAATCAAGGCTGGCAGGGTGAACATTATTCGCCCCGCCCGCTTGGTCAACACATTATTTTGCGGTACGACTGGCCTTTTTGCGATCACTTTCGTTGAGGATTTTTTTACGCAGACGGATATTGACTGGCGTCACTTCCACCAGCTCATCATCGTCGATAAATTCCAATGCCTGCTCCAGACTCAAATCGATAAACGGAGTAAGCTGGATGTTTTCATCGGTACCGGAGGCACGCACGTTGGTGAGCTGCTTGCCTTTGAGACAGTTAACCACCAGATCGTTATCACGCGTGTGAATACCAATAATACTGCCTTCGTAAACCTCGGTATTGGCACCGATAAATAATTTGCCGCGCTCTTGCAGATTCCACAGGGAATAACCCAGCGCCTTACCCTTGCCGTTGGAGATCAACACACCATTGAGCCGCTGGCCGTAATTACCAGGCTTCATGGGACCGTAATGATCGAACACGCTGTAGATAAGGCCGGTGCCCTGGGTGGCGGTAAGAAATTCTGTGCGAAAGCCAATCAATCCACGCGCGGGCATCATGTAATCCACGCGCACCCGGCCCTGGCCATCGGGCACCATATCCTTGAGTTCACCACCGCGTTCGCCGAGTTTTTCCATCACGCCGCCCTGATGGTCGCTTTCCACATCGATGGTAACTTGCTCGTAAGGCTCTTCTTTGGTGCCATCTTCCAGTGTGTGAATGATGACTTCGGGACGGGACACACCCAGCTCGTAACCTTCGCGGCGCATATTTTCGATGAGGATGGACAGGTGTAATTCACCACGGCCGGAGATCTTGAATTTGTCCGGGTCCTCGGTTTCTTCCACACGCAGGGCAACATTATGCAGCAGCTCACGCTGGAGACGTTCGCGAATCTGCCGCGAAGTAAGAAATTTGCCATCCTGCCCAGCAAAGGGAGAGTTGTTAACGCCAAAAGTCATGCTTACCGTGGGCTCGTCCACGGACAGCGGTATCATCGCTTCGACATCATTGGGATCACACAGGGTGTCGGAGATGTTCAGCGGATCAAGACCGGTGAAGGCGATAATGTCCCCCGCCTGCACCTCGGTTTTTTCAATGCGTTCCAGCCCCAGAAAACCAAATATTTGCAGGATGCGGCCACGACGCTCCTTACCCTCGGTATCCACCACAGTCACTGAGGTATTGGTCTTGAGCTTGCCACGGGTAACACGGCCAATACCGATAACCCCCGTGTAACTGTTGTAATCCAGCGCGCTGACCTGCATCTGAAACGGGCCATCCACATCTACATCAGGCGCTTTAACATGTTCGACGATGGTCTCGAACAGAGGGGTCATATCGCCGCCGCTGACATCAGCTTCCAATCCAGCGTAGCCATTGATAGCTGAACAATAAATAATCGGGAAATCCATCTGCTCATCAGTAGCGCCGAGACGGTCAAACAGATCAAAGGTCTGATCCACCGCCCAGTCCGGACGCGCGCCATTGCGGTCAATCTTGTTCACCACCACGATGGGCTTGAGCCCTTGCGCCAACGCCTTCTCCGTGACAAAACGGGTTTGTGGCATCGGGCCTTCGGCAGCATCCACCAGCAGCAACACCGAATCCACCATAGACAACACCCGTTCTACCTCGCCACCAAAATCGGCATGCCCGGGAGTATCCACAATATTGATATGGTAGCCGTTCCAGTCGATAGCGGTGTTTTTGGCAAGAATGGTAATCCCTCGCTCTTTTTCAATATCGTTGGAATCCATCACCCGCTCTTCGGCATCACCGCGACTGGTGACACTACCGGACTGCTGCAAGAGTTTATCGACGAGAGTGGTCTTGCCATGATCAACGTGAGCGATGATGGCGATATTTCTGAGTTTCTGGATCACGAGAATGCGGCTCTACTGGATTGAAAGGGCGCAAATTGTACAGGAAAAATGCCGCCAGCATGAACAAATTTTAGAGGCAGCACTCCCATGCACGCCTTGGATTGTCCGGTACCTTACGACATGGCGCTATTTTTGGCTTCAAAAACCGGCCGGAGATGCCCCCGGCCAGTACTCGCTTTTGCCTGCTGCAACAATCGACGCCCGGCAATTACAGTTTTTTAAGCTTCAGTTCTTCAGCAGTGGCCTTTAAGAACCCATAGCTGGCATAGATATTTTGTGCGTCAGCCGATGCCAGATAAGCGAGAAAACGATCCGCATTTTTGAGATTTTTCGCCTTGTTCAGTTTGCCAATGGCATAACCCACTTTAGACTCTTTGTTGAGTGGCGCAGGAATTGCGACGCCTTCAACCTTGCGGCCTTCGGCCTTGGCATGCGCCACTTCCGTCGTCCACACAATACCCACATCAGCTTCGCCATTTTCAATACGATGTGGGGTTTCGCGATGGTGGCGCACGGTAAACCAAGTCTTGCCCGGTACAGCCCAGCAACCCTTGCAGACCTTGCCATCCGTCACTTTGCTGTGTAGCCCCATGTCTTTTAGCATTTCAGAACCGTAAAACTTAAAAATGCCTTCGGTGATGGGATTGGGGTGGGACTGAACCAGATCGTCACGCCCCAGGTCTTCAGGCCCTTTGATATTCTTGGGATTACCCTTGGCAACCATCAGCGCCAGCTTGTTGCGCACGTAAATCATACCTTCAGTCATTTTGCCTTCTTTTTTCAACTTTTTAAGGTGAGCAATTTGTACGCTGGCAAACAAATCCGGTGTTTGGTTGGTATCCTGGCCCTCAATTTGACCTTGTTGGAGGATTTGCTTTTTAAGTATCTGGCCTGGCGGAATGGTTTCCACGTAGACTGTTTTGATATCCTTGTTTTTGGACTGGAAATCTTTGATCAGCTCCTCCATCACCATAAATTGATTGCCAGCCAGATACATCACCAGATCAGAGTTATAAGAATCACCAATTTCACCATAATCAATAGTGCCATCGGTATGAAAGGTACGGTAGTCGTGACCGTGTCCTGCATCTTTCCCAGCGATGACTGGCATACCAGCAAACATCGCTGCTACAAAGGCCATAATCAACACCGCCGGAAGTAATTTACTCGCGAATGTCATGTGCAATTTCTCCTTAGCTGCTACTTTAGTTTTCGATGTCCCGCCACCACGTACTCGTTCCATCGCAATTATCAACTATGCCCCCTACAAGCAAACCGCTGGTAACACAACAAGTGCGAATATCTACCTTTTCCGATCGGATATCAAATGCTATCGCCAGGAGAGATCCTCTCAATGAACAAGGCCATACCGTCTACGCCTGAAAAAGCGCCACACTCGCCCGCTAACATTATATTGTTACACTGGCAACAGACTGATTTACCGAAATAAACAGAGCGGTTAATGACACAGACGAACAGTAAAGAAGCATGAATTCACACCCGTTGATACTCGGAACTATTCCCTCCCCTTTACGTCATAATTGTATGTGTGTGCGACATCGGCAGAAAATGCAGGCCCACGTTTTGCTCAACATCACTCAAACCAGATGATCGACAAATGAAATGAATTAATAGCTAAAAATTTCTTGTCGTAATAAAATGCATGAAGATGCCCACATCCAAAAAGGAGGGTAAATTAACGGAACTGCAAGATGTATATACCTATAAATAGATTTATAGGTATGATGAAAAAATGGGCACGGTACAACGCACTATCCAGTTTTTCCAAGGACGAGAAAACCGGATATAATCAGCCCAGATTCCGTTCACAACAGCGACTCACGGAGGACACTGCTATCAAACCTGATTTCACACCACACGATCCACTCTCACGTCGAATTTTTCAGGCTGACAGGTCACATAAAGCCTTGCAATCGTTTGACGTGCCGTTTGTCCTACGCGAAAAATTCCGGACCCTGCAAAAACAAAATGCAACATTGCGACAAACCCTGCGCTTATCCAGTGGCCTTCGCCAGCGTTTTGAAACTCTCTTCGACGCCTCTCCACTGGGCTTGTTTACTCACGATACCGACGAACGGATAGTGGAAGCCAATCTGACTCTGGCCAATTTACTGCAAGTAAAACGCACACGACTGATCGGCCAACACATCGGGAAATTTATTGCCCCGCAAGACCACGCCCGTTTCATCCGGCACATGACTTGGCTACGCGACCATAATAACAGTGGCGCCAGTGCGCACTGCACTATCTCGCTAATGACACCACAACAAACGCAAATTAAAGTGCAAATGAAAAGCACAATACAAACGACCGGCATTATTCACGGTCGTATTTCACTTGAGGAAAATACCAGCTATCCCCAATGCCTTGCCGAGCTCGCCCAAAGCCATGCCAAACTGCAAAAAGAAATCAGCGGACGCGAACTACTTAAGGAACAATCACGGCAACACCAGGAAAAACTCGCCCACGTCGCCCGTCTCAATACCATGGGGGAAATGGCGGCAGGGCTGGCACACGAAATCAACCAACCACTAACCGCCATCAGTAGTTATGTCAGAAGCTCTTTGCGTCTACTGGAAGGCAATGAAAAAAAACGGGCACAGGTTCCCGCCATCCTCGAACAAGCATGCAACCAGGCGCAACGGGCTGCCAATATCATTCGTCACCTACGCGACTTTGTCAGCAAAAGTGCCTCGCACCGCGAAACCACCGAACTCGGCAACGTGATACAACTGGCGGCAGGTATGATGCGCACCGAATTCCATACAAACAAGATCACACTGAACATTGAAACACTGGCCAACATACCGTTAGTTACCGCTGACGCCATTCAAATTGAACAGGTAGTGCTCAACCTTCTACGCAATGCCAGCGAAGCCATGAGCGACCCACAAAATCATTGCCGTACCCGCCACCTGAATATTGTCCTGGACCAACCCAGCGCAACACACATACGTATTTCTGTCAGTGATACCGGGCCGGGAATCCCGCTTGATAACATGAAAAAAATCCCTACGCCCTTTTTCAGCACTAAAGCAAATGGTATGGGGCTGGGGTTGGCCATCAGTCGCACAATTGTGGAAGACCACGGCGGTAAACTCACGCACAAAACCAACCCCAAGGGCGGCGCAACGTTCATGTTCACGCTGGCAATCAACGGGAAAGCGATCACGCACCACTAAAATGTGCATTAAATGTGAATGACTGAATCACTCTGTTAGCATTTTTTACTGAGAACACCGCCATTCCGGCATGTTTTTAGACGAAATCCAGGGGCTTAAACCTCCGGATAAGCGCCCCAGTACATTTAAGGGAGGTTATCTAGTCGCGGCACTGACAAGTGACGCGTTAAATACCCGGTGATTTTTTAGTAGTGTGTTTTTAGTGCTTAATCCACGTTTAAGCGTAAGCGTTGTAAGCACCAAGGCACTCCCCGTGCATCCCATTAATTGAAATCTTATTTTGCTATGGCAGACGGCACGCCTGGGGCGAAAAGTGCTCGGTGGTATCGCGAACATGAGCATCACTCATCTCCCCCATCCACTCCGGCGAAGGTCGGAATCCAGCAGTTTCCAACGATTTTTACCTTGCCATGAAATAAATATAACGCACGTTGCACATCTGAATATCAATTATTACGGGTATATACTACGCTTCTTCCCTGTTCAGACTCGAATAAATCATTCACATCTGGTATAAAGCCGCTGCCCGTGGCGATGCGTATCAGCACGGACAGCCCGATTACACATTCACTATTTCATATTTTTCATGTGGTAATTAAAAAAATGACCTTCATACCTCCCTCTCCTACCGTTTATTTTGGCAGTTTATTCATTGCAATACCCGTCGCTGGTCTGGTTTACTGGATACTGCAAACACAAAACCTGATAGGTAATGGCCTGCTCGTATTGGGTGCAGGGCTTCTCATCGGCCACCTGATTGGCGCCTGCAGCCGGGCATCAACACGGCAACGCACGGCCACGAACCATACCGTAAAAACTACCGCCACTGTTCAATCTGGCGACACCATCAGTCTCTACGTCGGCAATCTCGCCTACCGCGCAAAACGCGACGAGCTGAACACACTGTTTTCACAGTACGGACGGGTCAATTCCGTGCGCGTTATGATGGACCGTAACACTCATCGACCTCGGGGTTATGCCTTCGTGGAAATGGAAAGCAACGCCGCACACAAAGCCATCAGCCAACTGGATAACACAGAGTTTTGTGAGCGTAATTTGCGCGTCAGCGAAGCAAAACAGAGACAATAAAACAATGCCGGATACCGCATTCAGCATGCGCGGCAATGATTGCCTAGCAACACTGGTCAGCAGCGGATATTGACCACCACCACGGCCAATAACGAAAAAAATCTGGCGACGAAAAGACTGGTTTCAGCTCAAACAAACCAGCAGAATGCACGCACGTTTGATAAAATCGCACCCATGACCAAGAGTAATCCCTTCCCGCAAACCCTGAGCGAGTTTCTTCAGCAGACTGGTGCCCAGATGCAATTTTATGACATGGGCCGCCGTTTGGTGGAAATTCCTGGTGCCGATATGCTGGCCATCGAACGCCAGCAGCAAGCCTATCCGCAACCGTTTTTGCGCAGCGCCGCACTGGCTGTGCTGTTTTCTTACCCGGACAATAATGCTGCCAGCAATGATCAGCAAATCTGGTTTCTGAAATTTCCACTGGACGAACAGGGTTTGTTACAGCAAGCCGCGCGTGATGACTTTCTGCGTCGCATGATGGAGCGACTGGCTGAACAGGCGCTCGCCAAACACGATCCCGAGTCCACACAAAACCCACCCGACATACCGGAAGACAATCCCCATGGTTTCACCCCGCGGGAAGACCGCATGGCCTGTTTCCACGCCAGGGTTGCCAAACAACTTGGCCGGCCAGCCAGCCAGTTTTACGCTCATGCAGCCGATTATTTCACCGGCAGTAACGGCTTCGAGCAGTGGAATTTTGTCGGCCTGCAAGGCATCGCCGATGTCGCCACCCGCCTTGATGAAAATGATAACTTGGCAACGTTGATCAAGGCCATTCCGCATTTGCCAATCACACCTTTCGCGGCATTGTGCAGTTGTTTGGAAAACGAAACCATCGACCCGGCCTTGAGTGCTGCCTTATCGGCGCGCATCAGCACTGCCCTACAGGAAACCGATACCAATATTGCCGCCAACACCATCGCCGCAGCCATTCGTGGTCTGTCGTACGGCAATGACCAGCAGGCACTCATCGCCGCCCTTCATTCTGTGTTGGACAGTAACAGTGGACGTAACGTGGAAGTCCTGGCCACCATCGCCGGACGCGCTTGGCAGTGCCTCGAACAGACTGATACCCGTCGCAATTTTTTATACAATCTGGCACTTTGTGATGCGGGCCAGGGGGCTTTTGACAACATCATGGCCGACCTGATGTTTATGCCCGGTCTGCGTCAGCCATTGCTGGACGAATTACGCGACCTGAGGGAGGCTGATAACTGCACACAGTCACAGGTTGACCGCATCAATCATTTCTTTCAATCACTGCAAACCTGAAACAAACCGGGTCTCCACATGAAAATAGGTACTCCCCTTTCCGATACCGCGCTGCGCGTCATGCTACTAGGCAGCGGTGAACTGGGCAAAGAAGTCATCATTGCCCTGCAACGCCTGGGCGTGGAAATTATCGCCGTAGACCGTTATGACAATGCGCCAGGACAACAGGTGGCACACCGTGCATACACCATTGACATGACCGATGGCATAGCGCTGCGCGCACTGATTGAGCAGGAAAAACCCCATTTCATTGTGCCCGAAATCGAGGCCATCGCCACTGACATGCTGGCGGAAATCGAGGCCGACGGCCTAACGCAGGTAGTACCCAGCGCGCGCGCCACACAACTGACCATGAATCGCGAAGGCATTCGTCGGCTGGCCGCAGAAGAACTGAAAATACCCACTTCACATTATGCCTTTGCCGATTCGCACAATGAATTACAGATAGCCATCAATGACGGCGTAGGTTATCCCTGCATCGTCAAGCCGGTGATGTCGTCGTCAGGGAAAGGTCAGTCCACCCTATACACCCCGGACGATGTGGCTGCAGCCTGGGATCACGCCATCAATAGCGGTCGCGTATCGCAGCCCCGGGTGATCGTGGAAGAAATGATCCGCTTTGATTTTGAAATCACCCAACTCACCGTGCGTGCACTGAATGCGCAGGGTAAAGTACAAACCTATTTCTGTGATCCTATTGGCCACCTGCAACAGCAGGGTGACTACGTGGAAAGCTGGCAGCCTCAGATCATGAGCGAAATAGCCCTGGCACGCTCCCGGCAAATCGCCAAAGACCTAACCGACAATCTTGGTGGTCGTGGGCTATTTGGCGTGGAATTATTTATCAAGGGCGACGAAGTCTGGTTCAGTGAAATTAGCCCACGACCGCATGACACCGGCATGGTCACCATGGTAACCCAGGCGCAAAATGAATTTGAATTACACGCCCGCGCCATTCTTGGTCTGCCCGTGGACACTCGTCTACGCGAACCTGGGGCTAGCGCGGTTATTTACGGTGGGCACGAACAGACAGGTATTGCCTTTGAAGGCATCGCCGAAGCATTGCGCATCCAGCAGACAGAATTACGCCTGTTCGGCAAACCCGAAGCATTTGTACGCCGACGTATGGGCGTAGCCCTGGCTTACGGCGGTGGTGGTGCCACCAACAGTGCCAACGATGCCCGTCAACGCGCCAAACAGGCCGCATCGCTCATCAAACCCGTGCCGAAATAAACCCGCGTCTCTAAGCCCTGCTATGTCTCGCCTCATCATCCTCATCGCTGCTGCTCTGACTGTCTGGTTGTTGATACGCTGGTTTGTACGCACCCCGCCCAAGCAGGTAGTCACCACAGCCAAACGTGCTGGACTGATTCTCGTCCTGCTTGCGCTTGCCTTTCTCGCCCTCACCGGTCGCCTCAACTGGATATTTGTGATCGGCGCAGCCGCCTTGCCCTTCCTGAGACGGGGTTTTATGCTTCTGCGTTTCCTGCCTATGGTGCGAGGTCTGCTTGGCGGAGCAGCCGGTCAGGCAGGGGGCGCCTTCACTCAGCAACACAGCCCATTCTCCACACTGGAGACCCGTTTCCTGCGGGTCAGTCTAGACACCAGCACCGGCAATCTGGATGGCGAAGTTTTGGACGGCGCCTTCGAAGGACAATTTCTCAGCAAGATGAAGTTGGATGAACTGCTGCACCTACTACAGGAATGCAGTACTGATCCACGCTCCGCCGCCCTGCTCGCCGCTTACCTGGACCGTCACCACCGCGGCTGGCGCGCACAAACCGATAGCGGTGGCCCTCACGAAACCCCATCGGAGCACGGCATGTCCGCCGCCGAGGCCCGTGAAATTTTGGGTGTGGAAGCTGAGGCCAGCAAAGAAGAAATCACCCAGGCCCATCGACGACTAATCCACAAACTCCATCCGGATCGCGGTGGTTCCACTTATTTGGCCACTAAAATCAATCAAGCCAAAGACTACCTGCTCAAACACTGAATTCTCACTCGTGCCCCCCCCAAAGGGGTACTTGATGAAAACACTAGGTTATATAAAATGGAGAACAGAGCTCAATGTCGTCAAGTTAAACCAAATTTCCTGATTGTGGTAGGTTGAGGTTCTCAAGCACACCACCCAACCTACGATATACCATTATTTATTAACTTAATGACAATTCCCTTTATGTTGCCACCCGGCAACGCAAAACCGTCGGAGTCAATCATGCAAGCAGAAATAAACGGCAAGATCATCGAATTGAGCGAGGCTGGATGGCTGGAAAATTTAAACGAATGGAGTGAAGACCTCGCATACGAAATCGCCAAAAATGAAAAAGTAGAGCTCACTGCCGAGCACTGGGACATCATCAACGAGGCCCGTAATTTTTTCGAAGAAAATGGCAAAGTCTGTGAGCCCCGCGCTTTTTCCAAAATCATGAAAAAGAAATATGGCAAAGACCGTAGCGACAGCAAATACCTCTACTCCCTGTTCCCTTACGGCCTGGTAAAATCGGCCAACAAAATTGCCGGACTGCCACGCCCCAAAGGCTGTAGCTAGTCGCCTTGGCCTAGTACACTGCACCTGTCCTGCCGACACGGCAGGACTTTTTTACCCGCATATTCCGCCCACCTCAAACCGGCACAGCATATGCTTCGCGACACCGGTACATCCTGTACAATGCGAACCGGTCGCACTCAGTAAGCAATTCTCGACAGCTGCTATTAGAATCAATCACAAAGCTCGACTCTATAGGCCATTCAACCGCGAATTCTAAAATTAAGGAAACAACGATGAGTAAAATGATCAACTGCGTCAAATTAGGTAAAGAAGCCGAAGCGCTGGATCGCGCACCACTACCGGGTGATATCGGTCAACGTATTTTAGACAACGTTTCAAAAGAAGGCTGGAAGCTATGGATGCAGCATCAAACGATTTTAATCAACGAAAACCGTTTATCGTTGATTGACCCGAAAGCGCGTGAATTCCTGGAAGCCGAAATGGAAAAATTTTTATTTGGTGAAGGAAGTGAAATACCCGAGGGGTTTACGCCACCAGCGGTCTAAAGGGTGTTAACACTCCCTAGTACGGTAACGTCACAGAATATACCCGTAGTCATTACAAGACAAGCCAGAGTAAAAACCTTGCTCTGTTTTTTTGAGACGATAAAACAAATATTCATCATCCTGTCATGCCTTATGATGCAAGGAATAATAAACTCCTCTTTCGCAATAACAGAACATAAAGAGAATCTGATGGTAGATCGCAAAAATGAATGTGTCGTACTACTTCATGGGCTAGCCAGAAGTAGTCGCTCGTTCGCGGCCATGGAAAACTCATTGATTGAAACAGGATATCATGTCGTCAATATCAATTATCCATCAAGAAAACAAACCATCGAAAAGCTGGCAGAAAATTATGTGGCACAAGCGATAAACGAATGTCAGTCTGCGCAGACTCAAAAAATACATTTTGTCACTCATTCCATGGGTGGGATTCTGGTTCGCCATTACCTGGCAAATCATTCATTAGATGATTTAGGGCATGTTGTGATGTTGAGTCCGCCAAACCAAGGCAGTGAAGTTGTCGATAAACTGGCTGATTTCCCCGGATTTTATATCCTTAACGGCCCCGCAGGACAACAGCTGGGAACATCAACAAAAAGCCTGCCAAATAAACTGGGACCTGTTGATTATTCCGTCGGCGTTATAACAGGCAATAAAAGCCTCAATCTGATTCTATCCACTTTTATTCCAGGAGATGATGATGGCAAAGTATCCGTTGAACGAGCCAAAGTGGCTGGCATGACCGATTATTTGGTTGTGCCACATACCCATCCGATGATCATGTCAAGCAAGGAAGTCATCCATCAGACGATAACTTATTTACAGAACGGGAAATTTTATCGGGAAAATGCTGTTCACAAAGAATAGGGATAATCATGAACCGCAATATGAAACTAAAAGTATTGCAAGTGCTAACGGCAGCAATACTGATAACCGTATTTTTTGTTAAGCCAACTGCTCAGGACATCAGTTATCATCAATTTGCCGATGTGCATACAAAAATGGGCATTCCCAACGCCTGGAATGTTTTATCAAATATGCCTTTTGTCTTGATAGGTATCCTTGGTTTCGTTATTTCCAAAAAATGTCTGGCGCTCCCTAAAGCATCGATTCTGATATTTTTTATTGGCTTGATATTGACCGGCCTTGGTTCAGCTTATTACCACCTTTCACCCACTAATGAAACATTGCTGTGGGACCGACTGCCAATGACAATATCGTTCATGGCTCTTTTTTCATTTATTTTGTCGTTCCATCTCAATCGAAGACTGGGAACAATAACACTATGGCCACTTTTGCTCATTGGGGTGTCATCCGTGTTTTATTGGTCATATACAGAAACCATAAGATTTGGGGATCTTCGTTTTTATGCAGTTGTGCAATTTTTACCCATAATACTGATACCACTTATATTATTCCTCTTTCCGGCAACAAATTATCAGCAAAAATATATTTGGCTGATGCTTATTTTATATATTGCCGCCAAACTGATGGAAAATTTTGATGTTGATGTTTACCATATTCTTAGTATTAGCGGTCATACGATAAAGCATATCATTGCGGCTTTTTCCGGACTGGCTTTCCTCTTGGCAGTCTTGAGCATTAACCACTATGATGACAACACGACAAATAACACCACAAAATAATATGCATTATTCTTCTGATACCAGCACTTCAAAAACCGGCATTGTCATTCTGCTGAATTTAGTGCTTCTGCTATTATTCCTTAGCATTGATCAAAAACCAGCACGAGCCAGTCAATTGGATTTTTCTTATATTGATGAACAAATCAAGATGCATGACGGTTTGACCGGTGTGTTAGTGCTGGATAAAGGCGAAGAAGCCTTGTTGGCACGGGCATGGTTGGCAGATCATGCGCAACAAAGCATCGAAGTCCAATATTTTATCTGGAGCACCGATAACATTGGCATTTTGGCAACAGAAGCTCTGCTACGTGCCGCAAACCGCGGGGTAAAAGTGCGGGTTATTGTTGATGACTTATTAATCGATGCACCTGACAAAACATTACTAGCCCTTGCTTTACATCCGAACGTTTCGATTAAAATATATAATCCAAAACACTCTGTAGGGACACCAATTCAAAAACGTATTTTGAATATATTTACTGATTTTCGTGGTGTCAATCAACGCATGCATGACAAAACATTTATTGTCGATGGGAAAGTCGCGATTACGGGTGGACGCAACATGGCCGATGAATATTTTGATTATAACCACGAATATAACTTTCGTGACCGAGATATATTGGTACTAGGCAATGCTGCCGAAAAAATGGTGTGGAATTTTGAGCAATTTTGGCGTAGTGAGTTAAGTGTTGCGGTTAAAAATTTATTTGATGGCTTGGGGATTTTTCAAAAAAATGTATCGATTAACGATACAGAGATCCAACGCATTTATCAGGAGCTACACGAATATGCCCAATCACCTGATAACTTTGAACCTGAAGTACGAAAGGCTATTGCAAATGTTCCCGAGGCATTTCAGACACTAACAAAAGAAGTGATATGGACTGACGCCAGATTTATCAGTGATACACCCGGGAAAAATAATCGGCGATTTTCATTAGGTGGAGGCGGTATTACAACGGCCGAGCTGGCAGAATTGGTTGAAAAATCAAAACATAAAATTATTATACAGTCACCCTATTTGGTTTTAAGTCGAAAAGCCGAATCGTTATTTCGACGCACCCGAAAGCGAGGTGTTTCTATACAAATCAACACTAACTCTCTTGCATCAACAGATAACCTACAGGCATTTAGCGGCTATCGGAATCAGCGCAAAAAACTGTTGAATATGGGCTTGCAGATATTTGAGTACAAACCGAACCCAGCGGTTCAAGAGCAGCTTCTGCATCGCTATGACGACATCAAAAAGGAACGTCCAATTTTTGCCCTACACGCCAAAACAATGGTTATCGATTCCGAAATAGTGTATATCGGCACCTATAACCTCGACCCACGCTCTGAAAATCTTAATACAGAAGTAGGAGTGATCATTCGTAATAAACAAATAGCGAAAAAAGTAGAACAGCTCATTCAAACCGACATGGGTCCAACAAATAGCTGGAATGCTTTGTATGATGACCCAGATTCATTTGCCTCTGCATGGAAACAATGGCGAGTTTTCTTTTGGCAATTCATGCCGATTAAACCATTGCTTTAAGTTTTTCTAATCGCATACACTCCTGAATAAGCAAATGTTCTGCCAAACAAAGGATGAATTATTTTGAAATCAATAAAAAATTCATCATCGGAAATAGCCTTTTCAATAATTTCTGCATCACCCAAAATGGCCCAATTAGGAATAGGTATCTCCATTCCAGCAAGTTTCCAGACATAACCAATACTTTTGAAAATAAGAGCGCCATTTTCTACCGACATTTTCATACGAATACCCATTCCATAACGTACATATTCAATGATCTCATCATCTTTTATATGTTCCATTCGTGATTTAAAAATTGCCGGAGGCTTTCCCGGAAATGTCAACGTTCGGTGCCAAAACATGGCATCATCGTTATCAACCGTCGTCCAGTTATGCACTTCGGTCGGTATATTTTTCCCCTTATAGGGCACCAAGGCTCCAAATATCCGCCCCGGCAATATAAACAGCTTGGCAATCGATGAATGATAAACTTCATCCATGATGCCTTTAATGGTCATATTCGATGATTGTCCCGGTGTAATATCGTAATGGCGTTTAACGACATCCGCGAGCTTGTCCCAATTTTCACCCAAGGCTTTTTTGATCACAGGCTGCTGTCTTTCTTTTAACATTCGAAACTCCTTTACAAGGTAATTACAGGCTTAAAAACCATCAGAAAATATATCGTAACCATTGATAAGAATGCGGGCACACCCAACCAGAACCAGATTCGCGCATAACGATGGTAGGTCGCATTCAGACAGATATGTTTTTTCAAAGCCTGCCTGGAAATATTACGCATTTGTATTTGCAGCCACACCACAGGAAGCCAGCAAACCCCTGCAATAAAATAAAACAAGAATGCCACAACAATCCAGGGCTCCTGTAATGAATTGCCCGATACATAAACGAGCCAAATGCCTGTAATGGGTTGAATGATTATTGTCGGCGTGGTGAATACCCAGTCTGCAATCACCACGGAGTTGTTGGTATGAGCAATGGTTTGCAGGTTCCCAGATCGGTCAGCACACCATTTATAAAACGCGCTGCCTAAACCTGTGCCAAATAAAATTGTGGCGCTTAACAAATGGACCCATTTGAGTAATGTGTATTCCATTAGCGTTTCCTTTCCAAAACAATCATTATCAAGGTTGCTATTATCAGAGGAATATTTTTACTTATCGGTCCAAATGGATGTATCCATTGTTCAGGCTGAGAAAATGTGATGATGATGGTGTACAACATCATCACAGAAATCTGAATAAAGCCTGTTAGAGAGATTCGGTAGGTGAACAAAGTGGCAATACCCAAAGCAAGGTTCATCGCCGCCGCACTATAAAGCATGATAGGTGCCCATATGCCCGAAATGCCGGCCTCGGCCAACATGGCATAGCTTTGCGTTACGGGAAAAACAAAAGCCGAAATGACCCCTGTGAATATCCATATAAAAGCGATAGAAACTCTCAACAATGGTTTCAGGAAAAATAATCCACTCTGCCAATAATCGGTTTGTTGTGCTGGAACCTGCTTTAAGCTTTCTGCAAAACCCATCGGCTTAAAACCGAATTGATTCACAAAAGGTGTAACATCTCCGGTATTTCCCTTCTGTAACATTTGAATGGCCTCTTGAGTCATTGGTGTGTTACCCAAAAAACCACCGATACGCCCACCCAGCAATGCCACTGAATAAGGAATAGATATAAACCTGGCTTTACCCATGCCAAGCCAGCCCCTGAGCTGACTATAGATTTCTTTCATTGTTATGGGTTGTGGACCCACCATTTCAATGCGCAACGGGTTACAGGCTTCTGCTTCACTGAGCTGCACAATCGCCTTGCTCAAATCATCAATATGAATGGGCTGAATGAGTTGATTGCCTGAATCCACCAATGGGATAACGGGTAAAGTCGCGATCGCTTTGAAAAAGGCCATGCTTTTAGCACCCGGCCCATAAACAATGGATGGCATTACGATAGTCCACTCCAGATTTAACGAGGCCAGATAGTCATCGGCTGCGCGCTTACTCAGGTGATATTGGCTAAATGCTGTTTTATCTGCGCCCAGTGCGGATATTTGAATCACACGCTTCACACCCGCCTTTTTGCAGGCACGGAAAAGGGCGCAAGGTGCTTGCGTATGCAAAGCGGCAAAAGTTTGTTTGCCCGCTTCATGAATAATACCAACCGCATTGATGACAATATCAATACCAGTGAGGCGTGGTAACCAATCCGACTCATCGTGGTCTTTAGCGAAATCTGCTTGCACGATATGTAGCTCAGGCCAGCGTTGTTGTGCGGTTTTACTATCACGCACGCAAACAGTCACAGTGTGGCCCGCATTATTCAACGCCTGAACAATATGACTACCGATAAAACCACTCGCACCCGTTACCAGAATTCGCATTTTATTTAGCCTCTTTGAACATCAATTATTTTCATTAATTTCTGTAAAAACAGAAATTAATGGGCGAAACAATGAACAAAACAACGTTGTTTCAAAACAAAATTACTTGCCGGAACCCAGAAAACCTTGCACCTTGGCTCCGAGTTTGATGAGTTTCAGCAAGGTTGATTTCGGCAATCCTTTAATCTGGCTGTGCCAAGTATCCAGGCTCTCCATAAACTCCAGCACATCCTTAATGCGTTGCTTTACCTCCGCAGGCGTTTTTTTATCATTTTCGCTGTCCAACACACATTCACGCAGTAGCGACATCGTGGGGTCCAGCTCGCGCTGTTTACGCCCCTCCATAATGGTGTAAAACAATTCCCAAGGGTCCTTCATGGTTTTAAAGTGATCACGACGGTCACCCAGCAAATGTACGGTTTTGATCAACTTCCATGACTGTAATTCTTTGATGCTGGTACTGACATTCGAGCGCGCCACACCCAATGTCTCAGCAATGTCCTCGGCATTTAAGGGGTCAGAAGCAAGGAAAAGCAAGGCGTGTATTTGCGCCACTGTGCGATTAACTCCCCAGCGGGTTCCCATTTCCCCCCAGTGCAGAACGTATTTTTCCATAACCGGCGTCAATTGCATTATCGCTTCTCTTTCTGTAATTTCTGTTATTACAGAAATTAGTAAAAAATATCCCGCGTGTCAAATAATATTGTTTAAAATAAACAATCCAGCAACAAACTGATAAAGTATTAACGCCCTCACATCACGCTAGCGTAAGCTTGTATCGATACCTGTGCCATGAGGGGAAAATAAAACCCACTTAATCAAAATAGCCTCCGTCCAATAGGCGCGGGTAGGCGCGGGATTTCAAATTCCTTATTTGTTTGCAGACTTTAAAACGAGGACGCTCTAATGATGATATCTAATCTTGAACTGATCCCAGGCAAGCGCATTTCCAAACACCTGGGCTTGGTACAAGGCAGCACCGTTCGTTCCAAGCACGTTGGGCGCGATATTATGGCTGGACTGAAAAATATTTTTGGAGGAGAACTCAAAGGTTATACCGAATTATTACAGGATGCACGCGAGGAAGCTATCGCCAGAATGGTCGAACAGGCCAGCTCTGTTGGAGCCAATGCAGTACTCAACGTACGCTTCTCAACATCCTCAATAACATCAGGTGCTGCTGAGCTTTTTGCCTACGGTAGCGCAGTCGTCATGGAGTAAATGTCGTGCTAGATATTATTACATTTTTCGTCCTGTTAGCCCTTGGTTATGGATTTGGTCAATGGTTTGAGCGCCGTCATTACCGTTCTATTCGTACACGTGAACAAGAACTTAAAGACCTCTTGATTATACAAACCAAAATCATTCCCTCCCCTTATTTATCAGATCATGAAACCTTTCTGGTCAATGGCAATGTTGTGATCTCCGTGGATTATTTCAAACGGTTTGTCGCTGGGCTACGCAATCTTGTCGGCGGACGTGTCACCCCTTATGAAACATTACTCGACAGAGCCCGCAGAGAAGCCATATTAAGAATGAAAGAAGAAGCCAAAGCATCAGGAGCAGATGCCATCCTCAATGTAAAATATGAAATGTGCTCTATTTACAAAGGACGCCGCAACAGAATTGGCTCCGTGGAAGCTCTTGCTTATGGCACCGCCTTTTTACGCACAAAAACAATTCCCGAGAGGCACTGACTCTGGATATCTCGAACCCACAGCCTGCTGAAGATATCAACACCACCAAAACCCACCCGCTTAAAGAGTTTTTTCTTCTAAGCGGAGGAATACTCGCGGTAATCACCGTTATTGTACTTGTCCTCAGTTTCCTCGCAGACACCCTCATCCAGTACATCCCTTTTGATGTAGAACGCTCGCTGGTGCGCACTGTGAATATTGATACGCCTGCAAACAAGACCGGAATAGTACCCGACTACCTGCAATCTCTGGCGGACAACTTGAGTCAGCAAATGGACTTGCCAGAAGGCATGGAAATTACAGTATCCGTCATCAACAGCGATACCGTTAATGCCTTCGCCACACTTGGCGGCAATGTTGTCTTTTTTACTGGCCTGCTGAATGCCATACCCAGTGAGAACACCCTGGCCATGGTTATGGCGCACGAAATCGCCCACATCAAACTCCGCCACCCTATGAGAGCGCTGGGGCGTGGAGTGGTCGTAGGCGTTGCCGTCGCAACAATGGCAGGAGTCGCAGGCAATGATATCGTCGCAAAACTGATAGGTGACACCAGCTTGTTAACCACGCTGAACTTTAGCAGGGACCAGGAAAATGCAGCAGACAAACTGGCAGTGGCCGCATTGGCGAAACACTATGGCCATGTCAGCGGGTCAATACAATTATTCAAACTACTCAATAAGCAACAGGGAGAATCTGGCGGTAAAATACCCGAGTTTTTCACAACCCATCCCCGCAACCAAAACCGTATCGCCGGCATACAAGAATATGCCCAACAAAACAATTGGTCGATAGAGGGTGCTACCAATGAAATTCCCAACCCCGTAAGGGATGAACTCAAGCGACTGCATATGGAATTATCGGATAAAAAAGATAAGCAAGAACCGACAATATAAAAATTACCGTCTCACAATAAACAATCCCTCAACAAGTTGACGAGGTATTAACATCTTCACGTCACACTGGCGGAGACCAGTATCCAAGAGATTTGACCTCTGGATTCCGGCCTGCACCGGAATGACGATATTCGCAGCAAGCTGCGGGAATCAGACCCACAGGGATTAAAGCTAAAAAAACCCACCGGCCAAAACCGGTGGGCTTCAATATACCCATAGCGGATTTTTTCTTTCAGCCCACGTTCGAATCAGGCTTTGGTATCAATATTTTGACCCAGTGATGACATCGGGTCAGGCAATGCTTCAATCAACGAAGCTACCGTTTCCTTCTGTATCTCTTGGGTTTTCTTTTGAACTTCAATGGCAACAGAAGTGTTGATACTGGTAGCTGCGGATACTGATGAGGTTCCAGATACATCCATAATATTTCACCTTAAATGCTAAACAAATCTCAAAACAATTAATCGATTTTCAGTCACTCAATGTACGTGAAAAGCCACTCCGTATATCGTCCAGACATATACCTGCTTTAACCCTTTTTGTTTTTCTTTGCATTCTCTGCGTTAATGTAAGGTATATCAAATACACGAGGAATAGCCAAACCCTGTATTTCAACGCAAAGGTAAAAATAAAATTGAATGTCAGTAGTATCTTCCTATCATATCGGCTCAGGCCAATATCCAGTGACTTTAACGATGAGTCGTCAACGGAATAGCATTGATACCTTATTATTTTAACTACCAGCTTATTATCAATTTGATATAATGACTTTTTTTATCCAACGGGATATCTCGCTACCATGTTAATTATTGTCTCGCCCGCCAAAACTCTGGACTACGAAACACCTGTTAAAATCAAGGTTTTCACGCAGCCAGAATACCTCGATGATTCTGAGGAATTAATCAACCGATTACGCCAACTGTCATCCCTCGATATCAGCGAACTGATGAAAGTCAGCATTAAAATTGCCGATCTCAATTTTGACCGTTACGAAACCTGGAGCAAAACGTTTAACGAGGAAAATGCCAAGCAAGCGATATTGGCATTCAAGGGAGATGTTTACACCGGGCTTGATATCGAATCTTTTAACAGCAAAGACTTCAGTTTTGCACAAAAGCATTTGCGCATTCTTTCGGGCCTGTACGGCCTGTTGCGACCACTGGATTTGATGCAGCCCTATCGCCTGGAGATGGGCACAAAACTGACAACAGACCGTGGAAAAAACTTATATGAATTCTGGGGCTCAATCATTACCGAAGGTTTGAACACACAATTAAAAAAAATTCAGTCCGATTATTTAATCAACCTGGCATCGAACGAATATTTTAAAGCGGCCAAACCTAAAGAATTAAATGCACAAATCATTACACCCGCCTTTAAAGATTATAAAGATGGCAAATACAAAGTAATTGGCTTCTATGCCAAAAAAGCCCGAGGTATGCTTAGCCGTTATATTATCAAACACCGCTTGACTGACCCGGAAGATATCAAAACATTTAATGAGGAGGGTTACTCATTCGACAAAAGTTTGTCTCAAGGTAATCTTTGGGTCTTCAGTCGCAAAAAAAGCTAAAAGGTGCTCTCAATTGACAATCCTGTACTACCGGGCCTCCAGATTGCATCTAAAAAACATACACAAAACCAATAAAAATTGAAAAGTACCAAGAGCTTTATTTAATGGCAAAGAGCTATAAAGATAGTTGATCCAACAATATGTGATCAAATAGTAAAATGATAAGAATTAATGTGAATTTGATTTGGTATTCAATATTGTTGCTGTATATGGCTGGTGAAGCTTCCTACAGGTGGTATTTCTATGCTGATTCCTGGGGTGCTCAAGAGGTTAGAAGGTCTACTTATGATATTTCACATGGCTTACTGTCCACAATATTAATTACGGCAATAATTAGCATTGTATTTAGGAAGCAATGGGGGTTGTCATTTTTAAGAATGATCAATCAATTTCTAACGCTTCTCCTTTCCGGTATCGTTGTGTCATCAGCTATTGAGCAACTGCATAATTGCACCATTATAGAAACATTAAAGCTTAACACCGGATTTATTATCTTAATTATCGGCAGCTTAGCATTTTGGATTTTATTATCTAGTCCCAAAACAGAGAATGCGTACAGCAAGCGGCTTGATGTTGATTCTAAAAAATAATGTGACACAAGGTTTAACCGTGTTTGTCCGACTACCTCCCACATCTAAGAGAGAAGTTGAAAAAAGCTCATAAACTTTTTGAGGGCTGGCAAGTGACTCATTTACAGGAGCATCAGATTTAACACGACGTTTTTTGTAACGGAGTTCAACTTCCCGGCTGTACGTTGGTTTTTTTCAATGTCGCTCATATCCTTCCTTTGTTCTGATTATGTGCACAAAAATGCCATGCTGCGTTGCCTACAGGAATGTCGGTAAACCCAAGACACCTCAATGCCATAAATTAACAAATAGCGGTATACCGTAGGTTGGTGATGAGCTTGCAAACCCCAACCTATAATAAGCAGGAAATTTGGCTTAACTTAACGACATTGCAGGCATCCCTTAAAGAATATCGCTTAACGATTACCCCAAATTTTGGCCACGGCACGGTCGGTACCCAAAAACCCCACCACCAGGGTAACCAGCGACACACTGCAAAATACAACAACAGGAATCATAAAACCTGCGTCACCCATATCAAACGCCAAATAAGCTACCGCCGATGCCAACCCTAAAAAAAGCACACCGATAACAATCAATATTTTCCGATTCAGCGGTTTCACGGAATAAGGTCCATCACCGGCTTCAAATATATTTAGAATGGGTGAAAATAATTTTCTGAGCAATTTTTTCATTAAGGTCTTTCAAGCATATCGAGGAATGACTGGATTCGCTATTTTACACCACGAGCAAAAAACCCCCAATCTATACCCGTAACGATTGAGATTTAGGCCTAATTGCACGCCCTATTTGCTTCATGGCTACGTTGAAATTCCTTGCAATAGAGCGACTATTACGCGTCATTTCGCCTCGCCATGGAGAAAATATGACACACACTTAAACCTAAATCCCAAACGCCACGGGTATATCGTATAATCCGCCGTTCAGTCGGCGGGCCATCCCTGCAACACCCTGTTTCGAGAAATATCTCCATGAATACCGAAGAGGCTTTACGTACCCGTAGCGAATGCAAGTGTGAATTATGTGCTGCGACACAAAATCTGGCGATTTATCCGGTGCCTCCCCACTCTACAAATAACCCAAATGAATGCATACTGACCTGCGAAACCTGCCGCCAACAGCTCGACAACCCGGACACGGTTGATGCCAATCACTGGCGTTGTCTCAACGACAGCATGTGGAGCCCGATACCCGCCGTGCAAGTGATGGCATGGCGTATACTCATGCGCCTGCGCGCTGAAGGTTGGCCACAGGATCTACTGGACATGCTTTATCTGGATGATGAAACACTTGCCTGGGCACAGGCCACAGGCGAAGGTACTGATGAGAATAATGAGGCTGCCATCCCACACAGAGATAGCAACGATGCGGTGCTCACTGCGGGTGATACCGTGACACTGACCAAAGATTTAAATGTGAAAGGCGCTGGTTTTACCGCTAAACGTGGCACCGCCGTGCGGGGTATTTCATTGGTACCGGACAACGTGGAACATATCGAAGGCCGTGTGAACGGTCAACAAATTGTCATTCTGACCCAATTCGTCAAAAAATCGAACTGAAAGCACCCTATCGCCTCTTATGTTACATTTTCAATCTGTCACCCTGCGTCGCGGCACACGCGTATTATTGCAAGACGTTGACCTCATTATTCAAACGGGTGAACACTGGGGTATCGTAGGCCGCAATGGCAGCGGTAAATCCAGCCTGCTGGCGCTGGTACTCGGCATCCGGGATGCCACGGGGCTGCATACCGATAAAGGCGAAGTAAAACTGGCAGCCAATCTGGCCATGGCCCACGTCGCACAGGAAACACCCGCCACAGACCGTAGTGCCATCGATTATGTCATGGACGGCGACAGTGAATTGCGCGCGCTGGAACAACAGCTCGCCACCTGTGCTGATGACGGAACTGATGGAGAGTTGCAGGCTTCACTGTTTGGTGAACTGGAAGCCATCGACGGCTATACCGCACCCGCGCGTGCAGCACGGCTCATGGACGGCCTGGGTTTTAGCGAAGCCCAGCTGCAAACACCGGTAGCTGATTTTTCCGGTGGCTGGCGCATGCGCCTTAATCTGGCCCAGGCACTGATGTGTCGCTCTGACATTTTGCTGCTCGACGAGCCCACCAACCACCTCGACCTTGATGCCGTGCTGTGGCTACAAGGCTGGTTGCAAAATTATCCCGGCACAATGTTACTGATTTCACATGACCGCGACTTTCTCGACAACTGTGTTGGCTATATTGCCCTGCTCAGTGAAGAAACCCTGCACGCCTACACCGGCAATTACAGCGCCTACGAAAAACAACATGCCAGCCGCCTGGAACAACAACAGGCCGCCCACCAAAAACAACAACGCACCATTTCACATCTACACAGTTATATTGACCGCTTTCGCGCCAAAGCCACCAAAGCCAAACAGGCCCAAAGCCGCCTGAAGGCGCTGGCCAAACTGGAAGAAATCGCCCCCGCGCACGTAGACTCGCCCTTTGAGTTTGCCTTTCTCCCCCCGAAGCAAATCCCCAACCCCCTGCTGAAGCTTAGCGATGCTCAACTGGGTTACGACGATAAAACGCTGTTGCACGATATCAACATTAACCTGTTACCCGGTGACCGCGTCGGTCTACTAGGCCCCAATGGCGCAGGCAAATCGACACTCATCAAAGCACTGACCGGTGAATTGCCACTGCTCGCAGGCACACATGCGCCGGCACAAAATCTGCGCATCGGTTATTTCGCGCAACACCAGCTCGAACAACTGCAAACGGATGATACCCCCCTCATACATTTACAACGCCTGGACAAACAAGCTTCTGAGCAACAACTGCGCAACTACCTGGGTGGTTTTGGGTTTATCGGCGATCAAGTACTCGATCCGGTGGGGCCCTTTTCCGGCGGCGAAAAAGCACGACTGGTTCTGGCCCTGCTCATCTATCAGCGCCCTAACTTGCTCTTGCTCGACGAGCCCACCAACCATCTCGACCTGGAAATGCGACACGCGCTGACCCTGGCACTACAGGGCTTTGAAGGAGCACTACTCGTGGTTTCCCATGACCGTCACCTGCTGCGCACCGTGTGTGACCAGTTTGTCCTGGTCGCCAACGGCAACGCCCAAACCTACGACGGTGATCTTGATGACTACGCACAATGGCTGAACGAACACCGACGCAGCAACACCCAACAGAAAGCCAGCACAGGGAGCAAACCTGCCGGCATCGACAAGCGTCAGCTTCGCCAGCAGGAAGCTGCCCGTCGTCAACAACTTAAACCCTATCTCGACCAAGTGCGAAAAAATGAGAAACTGCTGGGCAAGCTTCAGCAGCAATTACAGGACATCGAGCAGCAACTGACAGACAGCTCACTGTATGAAGCTGACAGCAAAGACCGCTTGAAAACACTGCTGGCACAACAGGCAGCACTAAAACAACAGTTGCAACAAACAGAAAATGACTGGCTGGAAGCCGCTGAAACATTAGAGTTGGCAGAGACCACCTCCTAGCGTAGGGTATGCGCCACATATTGAAAATATTTGTACAAAACATCTTCACAGGACAACAAAAACATCATGTCAGACGAGAAACAGGAAACCCCCTTTTTTGAGATTGCCGATAAATTCATTCACCTCGCCAACGAACTGGCCAAAACAGAAGGCTCAGCCAACGTCGGCACTGCCCTGCGTTACGCCGCCGCACGTTACAACACGTTTGAAGCCTCACTCAGCACCAAAGAGCTAGCAAAAGAAGAAGCCAAAATAACCGACATGCTCTGTGACGATTTCCGCGAAATGCTCAAGGTCAACATGCAGGACTACATTCAGCGCCTGGCGAAAAAGGACTGACAAAGCAATGTCTGGCAAAAAAACAAACACTGACGCACTGGATAAAATCGTCAGCGATGCCCGTCGCCATCAGGATGAACGAGCAAAGACCTACCGCGAACAAGCGCTGAAACTTTATCCATGGATCTGCGGCCGCTGCGAACGGGAATTTACCCGCGCCAACCTACCCGAACTGACGGTACACCACCGCAACCATAATCACGACGACAACCCTGCCGACGGCAGCAACTGGGAGCTATTGTGCCTCTATTGCCACGACAACGAACACCAGCGGCAACTGGAAGCACAGGGTCAAAACAGCACGGGTTCAGTCACCAGCAGCACCGCATCAGCGGCTACCCACAACCCCTTTGCTGATCTGAAAGGTCTGCTGGATAAAAAGTAGGCTTATCCATGGCTGTACGACTATTTCCCCTTCGAGGCGTGCCGGATGATGAAGCAGACGACGTTCGCGCATTATTAACAGACAGCAACATCGAATTTTACGAAACCTCCGCAGGCAACTGGGGCATTTCCATGCCCGCAATCTGGTTACGCGATAACAATCAATTACAACACGCCAAAACACTCATCGAAGACTACCAAGCCAAACGTGCCGTACAGCAACGTGAAATTTATGAACAACTGAAACGAGAAGGCAAACAACGCACTTTTTGGATGTTGCTTTGGGAAGAGCCGTTAAAAGTCATAGCCTACATTGGTATCATGCTGGTGATTTTGTATTTTTCCACCAAGCCATTTTTGACGCTGGGCCAGTAAGAAAAGCAACAATCATTTTGGCAGTTCTGCCGATGCTTATTTTTTATCCATCAAGGCAGAGGGCATCACATAGCCCCCTGAACCCCTCGACAATTTCATTGCGACCAACCCCGTCCATCGACTGAATACCGTGAACATCTCGCTGTTCAACCACGACCAACTCATCACGGATTGAATGCGATGTATAACCAAAAAAGAGTGTTAGGAAATCGGGTATTATCGGGTATAGTTGGGCATGAAATCAGATATGAGGATTGAATGAAAGAACCCAAAATTACAGTCGGCCAAGACCTGCTACAGCTTATTGCAGAAATTGATGAGTTTAAAGGGAAGTGGCAAGCGCTCAAAACGATGTCACCTGAACGCCTGCAACAATTGCGTAAGGTAGCAACCATTGAGAGTGTTGGCTCTTCTACGCGAATAGAAGGAGCCAAGCTTAATGATGCACAAGTCGAAACCTTGCTCTCCAACTTAACATCTACGTCCTTTAAAACGCGCGATGAGCAAGAAGTGGCTGGCTATGCCGAAGCCATGGATCTGGTTTTTCAAGCGTATGAAGATTTACACCTCACTGAAAACCATATACGTCAATTACATCAGCAGTTGCTTCGTCATAGTAACAAGGATGATCGTCATCGTGGTGCCTACAAAACCGTGCCCAACCATGTTGTTGCCAAAGATGCGCAAAGCAAGGAAATTGGCGTGGTGTTTGAGACCGCCACGCCCTTTGATACGCCAAGAGAAATGGAAGAATTGGTGCGATGGGCATCCAAAACGTTTGATGAATCGGCAATGCATCCGCTGTTGATTATTGCGGTTTTTAATGTGGCCTTTCTAGCAATACATCCGTTTCAGGATGGCAATGGCAGGCTTTCTCGGATTCTCACAACATTACTGCTCATGCGTGCTGGTTATGAATATGTGCCTTATGCGTCTTTGGAAAGTATTGTAGAAGAAAATAAAGAGCTTTATTACAAAACGTTGCGCCGAACACAAGCAACATTAAAGAGTGACCCTCCCGATTGGGAGCCTTGGTTGGGCTTTTTCCTGCGCTGCCTGAAAAATCAAAAAGGCAATTTGGCCGAGAAAGTGGAACAGGAAAAGATTGTCAGCGATACTTCGTTACCATTGCTCTCCGTACAGGTGCTCCAACTCTTGCAAGTGCACGAGCGTTTAACGATTGCGCAGATGGTAGAAATGACTGGCGGCAATCAAAATACGTTAAAGGTCAGATTGCGAGAGCTGGTCAATGAGGGGAGGATAAAACGCCATGGCAAGGCCCGTGCAACTTGGTATAGCATGCCTTAACAGTGTTAAGGGTCTTGTATATATAGAATGCGAAATTTTCTGCCGAGGCTTTGCATTCCATTAGGAAGGGAAATAGGTCTTTATATTAAACCGATGGTTTGCATGATTGTCGTGTTAGGTCGGTTTCCAACCCAAAGCGGACGTAGGATTGATAATCTTTAATTAAGAAGATTTCGATATAAAGTCATTATAGGCAATACTGGATAACTCAATGACAAGTTTGGATGAAGCAGAAAATAAAGCCCAAGAAATATCTGAAGATGTTCAGGGTAACCTAAAAAATATTGAATCCGAGGAAGATGCAAAGATTCAAATTATCAACAGAATACTAAGTGAGTGTTTAGGTTGGCCTTATTCGGATTTCAGGGCAGAAAATCATCATGATAACGGTTTTTCTGATTACATTCTTGTAGACAGCGAGAAACCTGCGTTTCTAGTAGAGGCCAAACGCATAGGTATTATTGAAGTTAAAACAGCGGAAAAGAAACAAGTTCGCCATCTAAAAATTTCAGGATCTTGCTTGAAGGAAGCGATGGATGGGATTGACCAAGCTGCTAGCTACTCATTGTCAAATGGTATTCCAATCACAGTTCTCACCGATGGTCTAGTATGGATAATATTCAAGACATTTACATCGGGTGAAAATTTCAAGTCTAAGGAAGCTATTGTTTTTCCAAGTCTGGATGCAGTAGTTTCAGATTTTTCAATTTTCTTTGATCTATTGTCAAAACAGAATTTTGGTAAAAAAATATACAACTCTATATTTGATGAAGTTCATCAAAAAAGACTATTGCTAACACAGGCGTTAGTAGCCCCTCTTGACGAAAGAGATATCAAGCTCTCCCAAAAAGATGACATAGCATTTGATTTAGATAGAGTATTTTCAAGTTATTTTTCGAGGCTTACTGGTGATGATGATGAAGATTTGTTGATTGAGTGCTTTGTCGAGACACGAGAAAGCCGAATCGCCGACTTTTCGCTTGAAAAAATGACTACGAGCGTACTTGGAAATATCGTGCCTACTGATAAAAATGTGGACACTGAACTTGCAAGCTTAATAAAATCAAATGTTGAGACTGAACATTCCCCTTCCGAGTCGGGACAAACAGTTTTCATTGTTGGACCCACTGGAGCAGGGAAAACAACATTTCTTGACAGATTTTTTCGTAAAACTTTGCCTAGACCTATACGACATAAATGTGTTCTTGTCCGAGTAAACTGTTTAGATGCTACGGGAAGAGAAGATACGGCATTAGAATGGATAACGGAAAACCTTATTTCCACCTTGGAGTCTAGTGTTTATAAAGACGGCTCTCCAAACTGGAACGAATTAGTAGGACTGTATTATGCGGAGTACTGCCGAAGATCAAAAGGCGTAGATTCGCAACTTTACACCAGAGATAGAAACGCCTTCAAAGAGAAGTTCGGTAAATATTTGGATGAAAAAGTCGAGAGCGATAGAGAGGGTTACCTAAAACGAATATTGGAAGACGTAGTCAACAATCGAAAAATGTTACCTATTATTTTGATTGATAACACTGATGAGTTTTCAAATGAATATAAACAGAGATTTTTTCAATTTTCACAGGCTCTTCGAAGACATGTAAATCACTGCCTAGTCATATTCCCAGTAACTGACAAGTCGGCATGGGCTTTTTCCAAAACAGATATTTTTGGGATTTATAAATCACGCTCATTTTTTCTTCCAACTCCATCCCCTAGAGAAGTCTTTAGAAAACGAATCGATTTTTTAAAACAAAGGCTTTCTGAATACGAAGCTGATAAAGAACGAAAAAAGAACTATTTTTCAAGCAAAGGTATAAAAGTTTCTATAGAAAATCTAAGTAATTTTGCGCAAGTACTAGAAAATATCTTCGTTGATCATGACTACACGTCGAAGACTATCGGTGAATTAACCAATTACAATATTCGTAGAACACTATTGCTTTCACAAAGAATAATCACCTCCTCTGCAATAAAAATAGAAGACCTCATCAAATCCTACATAGGTGGTGAACCAGTTACAACGAATTTTGTGAAATTTATGGATGCACTCATAAAGGGAGACTACGAGGCATATAAGCAAGGTGACAACCATGAGATTTATCCAATATTTCAAGTTGACAGAGAGATACGGCAGTCCCCTCTCTTAAAACTTAGAATACTCGCACTCCTGGATTCTATACACAAAGGCAGCAGATCTGTTGAAGAGAAACACCTAAATGTACAATCAATTATTGACTATTTTGACGCAATAGGTTGCCCGGAGACTGCCATAGATAAAGCTCTTCTATCGCTTTTAGATGCAGGGCTAATAGAACCCTACGATGTCTCTAGCCGAGATTTATCGATTGATCAAAAACTAGCTATTTCATATAGGGGTATTGCGCATCTACGACTTGGTTCACATAATAGTGTCTTTTTTTACCAAATGGCTCTCACAGCAGCTATAACAGACAAGGATGTTGTTCTAAAAATTCAAAGTGCCTACAAATCTCAATTACCATTCAAGAGTAAAACTGAAAACATCAAGAACATGTTTTTCGAATATTTGATTCAGGAAGATAAGCAACACATTTCAATAGACGTTCAACTTGATCAATACAATTGCCAGAAAGAACTCATTAGTAGTCTCGAGAAGTTTACTCATACTTCTGGTATCCAAGATAATGATTTGGTTGCAACACTCGGAGATGAATATAAGGAAGGTACGGTCAAAAAAGGGGTTGTCGCAACTGTTGACTACTACGATGCATCCAAAGGTTTTGGATTTACAGAAGCAGAAGGAATAGATTCTAGAATATTTATTCACGCCGAAAAATTGCGAGAATATGGAATCCAATCCTTAAAGGATGGTGATGGGATTTTGTGTGACTTAGCACGAGGTTCAAAAGGCGTTTACATAGAAAAAATACATGATATCGAAACTGATTCAAGCAAAATAGAAACAGTTGAATGTCGTATTATTAGGCTATTTTCCGAGCGAGGGTACGGGTTCGTGCAGTTAGAGGGAAACGATAGAACTGTCTTTTTTCATATGTCGGTTTTTTCTCAAGATATACGAAACAAGATTCATGAAGGGCAACATTTACAAGCGGAAATAGGACCTGACAAAAAAGGTGATGGATACCAAATTAAACAAATAATATCTGTCGTGGGATAGTTTTTAAAGAATCAATGGGGTCAGAGTAATTGATTTTCTGTGTTATCGACGTTACTCTTAATTTGAATTTTTTTTGACATGTAAGATAGAGCAAGAAAATCATTGACTCTGACTCCACTGAGACTAACAAGCTAGCTGCATATCAGCATCCTTATCTCGCCCCAATCAATATTGACACAACAATGTGTGTAACCCATTGTGTAATGTCTGGAGGTGCGATATGGCAACAAATTTAGCAATAGACGACAAGCTTCTTAAGGAAGCGCTCTCGATTAGTGGATTGAAAACAAAAAAAGATACGGTGAATCATGCGCTTAGGGAGTTTATTAACAGACGAAAACAACTTGAAATTGTCGAGCTATTTGGGAAGCTAGACCCTGATGCTGACTATGACTATAAAAAAGGCAGGGGGCATTGAAAGTTATTGTCGATACCCCGATATGGTCTTATGCCCTACGGTCAAAGAGAAAGGGGTTTGAAGCTCATGTTCAGGAATTAGAGGCGCTAATTTCAGGTCAAAGAGTCATTATGTTCGGCCCAGCGAGACAAGAGATATTGTCGGGTTACAGTGATAAAACTAAGTTTGAAAAGCTGAATAGTAAATTAAAGTACTTTGAAAATACGTACGTTGTGGATGAGGACTATATTCAAGCGGCAGTATTTTCAAATTTATGTCGTTCTAAGGGTGTTCAAGGCTCGCATATTGACTTCTTAATCTGTGCTGTGGCCTATCGGCTGAGAGCAGAGATATTTACCACCGATAACGATTTCGTTCATTATGGTAAACACATACCAATAAGCCTATTCGAAATTAAAGCAGCCAACAAAAGCAATTGAGAACCTTGGGCAACCGTAGGCACCTCTTATGACGGTGATAATCAATAGCATTTGGGGAGGCTAAGTCTCGCAGATCGTTGATAGACAGATTAGTAGAAAAATTTCCGCAAAAGATTACGGTGTTGTTGATGAATCAAACAAAGTTCTGATTGTTCTTACTAAAGATGCCTTGGTGTCCATTGCCTATACTGGAATTGCAGTAGCCGCCGAGACATGAATGGACTGTGTCATTGCAAATTGTTTGGCACATAGTGGTGAGAGGCACTGGATTTTGTGGTTATGGATCTTTAAATTCACTCAACTGCTCGTGTATTTTTCGTAATTCATTTTTTATTTCCAGAAGCCTGGTTTTCAGCCAGTGAGAGTAAAAACTCATTCCACCAATGGTTTCAGCTTCTATAAACTTTTGCTGCGCAGGAATGGCTGCAAAAGAGTCGCATAGAAAAGCACATTGATCAGAAAACTGCGCGAACTCATCGCAAAGCTTCACAACGCTAAGTTGTAACTCGTGAATTTCCTTGCTCTTTTCCATACAGTTGAACCCATTTTTTGATTTCAATGATTACAAAGTATTCATTGCGGGTCAAGAAAAATGTATTCATTGTATCCAATTTTAGAATCCCAAAAGTCCTGCATCACTACAACCACAAGCTAATATATTGATTAATATGAAAAAAGAAGTTGTCATCACAGTCAGGATAGATTCAGAGACCAATGACATTATTCGCTCTCTGGCCAAAAAGGACGATAGAACTATCGCATGGACCACCCGCAAACTTATCACTGAAGCACTTGCGGCCCGTAAATTATTAAAATCTAAAGTCAAAAAAAATAACTAACCAAGCTACAAATGGACGCATGTTTAAACCAATTCGGTCACTGAATGCCTGACGGTATTTTCCGAATAAGCACAAAGAGCGTGCTTACCCTACCTGATTGAAAATATTTACCTTTGCATACTCTGGGAAAATATACCCGTGGCGTTTGGGATTTAGGTTTAAGTGTGCGTCATATTTGCTTCATGGCACCACCAAAAGTAGGCGCCCTGAGGCGACAGTAGGCGCTTTTAGGCGAGGCGAAATGACGTGTAATAGTCGTTCTATTGCAAGGAATTTCAACGCAGCCATGGAGAAAATAGGGCGTGCAATTAGACCTAAATCTCAAACGCCACGGGTATAGCTCAGGCCCGAGCTATTTCATAAACAGGCATACAATACTCAAACTATACTGACTCGCGCAAAACGACGTTTGCCTACTTGATAAACATGCTGCGTACCCGCTGCAATGGTGACCTTGTTATCGGCAACCCGTTCACCATCAATACGCACCGCACCTTGCTTGATCATGCGTATGGCATCAGAAGTGCTTTTTACCAGATCGGCCTGTTTCAGCAAATTGGCAATGGCGAGTTTGCCCTCCGGGGCGGACAGTTCAATTTCCGGCATCTCATCCGGCATGGCGCCTTTCTGAAAACGGGCAATGAACGATTCTTTGGCTTTGTCAGCGGCTGCCTGATTATGAAAGCGGGTAATGATTTCTTCACATAACAGGAATTTGATATCCCGTGGATTACTACCCTCTTCTATCTGTTGCTTGAAGCTCGCAATTTCACTCATGGGCCGGAAGCTGAGTAATTCAAAATAGCGCCACATGAGTTCATCCGATATCGACATTAGTTTACCGAACATTTCTTCTGCCGGTTCATCAATGCCGATATAGTTACCTAACGATTTCGACATTTTTTGCACGCCGTCCAGCCCTTCCAGCAGCGGCATGGTGAGCACGACTTGTTGTTCCTGACCGTATTGTTTTTGCAGTTCACGCCCTACCAGCAGGTTGAATTTCTGATCCGTGCCACCCAGTTCCACATCAGCTTTCATCGCTACCGAGTCATACCCCTGAATCAACGGATATAAAAATTCGTGGATGGCAATGGGTTGTCCACCTTTATAGCGTTTGCTGAAATCGTCACGCTCCAGCATTCGCGCCACGGTGTGCCGGGAGGCCAGTTGCACCAGCCCGGCCGAACCCATTTCGCTCATCCATAGCGAGTTGAACATTACCTGAGTTTTATCCGGATCAAGGATTTTAAAGATCTGCTCCTGATAGGTTTTGGCATTTTCAGCCACCTGTTCGGGAGTCAGTGGCGGTCGGGTAGCGCTTTTGCCGGTGGGATCACCAATCATGCCCGTGAAGTCGCCAATCAAAAACAGAATTTCGTGGCCCAGATCCTGAAACTGGCGCAGTTTATTGATGAGTACGGTGTGGCCCAAATGCAGATCTGGTGCGGTAGGGTCAAAACCCGCCTTGATACGCAACGGTTTACCTCGCGCCAGTTTGCTTTTGAGCTCTTCCTCAACGAGGATTTCCTCCGCACCGCGTTTAATGAGCTCCAGGGCTTCATTTGCTGCTGATGTATTCATGTGTTGCACAATTCTCGGCATTTCAAAATCAATGGCCGGGGATTATAACGTATCTCGCAGAGCAAACTGGGGGGATTTTTATGTGCGGGCTTATTCTATCCATTCAGGCATTACCGAGGCTCCCAAACCTACTTCCGACGGATTAATGCAAAACAACATACCACTAACCCCCTAAAGCCTGAATCGCCTCTGCCGATAGTTGGTGCAGGTATCTAACCGTCTCACCTCCTAGAACTAACAAGGAAAAGAACACGCCATGGCCATCCCCGTCACCGTCGTCGATGACTCCAAAATCTCACGAAAAATGGTCATTCGTGCCCTGCCACCACAGTGGAATATCGAACTGACTCAGGCCGAAAATGGTGAAGAAGCTATGGCCGCCTATCGCGATGGCAAGGCGGAAGTGATGTTCCTCGACCTGACCATGCCGGTAATGGATGGCTATCAGGTGCTGGAACGGTTACAAAAAGAACAGCTCAACACTTTTGTGGTGGTGATCTCAGCCGACATCCAGCCCGAGGCTCAGGCGCGAGTAAAAAAACTCGGTGCCATGGCTTTTATCAAAAAACCCGTCAAAACTTCGGACATCGAAAATGTGCTACACGAATACGGCATCGTTTAAGCCTGGTAACAAAACCGCCATCATGAGCATTCAACCCTACACAGAAGACCAGAATGACGCTCTGCAAGAGGTGGTCAATATCGCCATGGGTCAGGCAGGTGATTCACTGGCACGAATTCTTGGTCACTTTGTGGAACTTTCCGTACCGCGCATTCATCTGGTTAACGTCGATGATGTCATCAAAACAGTCACCAGCATGGTGAACAACAACACTGAAATTTCAGCCGTACGCCAGGCCTTCTCCAATTCATTGCGCGGCGAAGCCATTGTGGTATTTGCCCAGGCCAGTGCCGATGATCTCGCCGACCTCATGGGTTACGACACCAACCTGGACCCATCGGCAGAACAGGAGTTATTACTGGAAGTTGGCAACCTGTTAGTGGGTGCCATAATCAACGGCATTTCGGACACTTTGGAGACCGATCTCAGTTTTTCTGCTCCCTCACTGATGGCCGAGCGCACTCCGCTGGATCAAGTGTTGGTGCCGGAACAATTGTCGTGGTCACATGCCCTGCTCATGGAAGTCAACTTCGCTATAGAAGACCGTGATTCCAAATGCCACCTGCTGATGTTCATGGCCGAAGAAGCCATCAACACTCTGCGTGGCATCCTCGACGAATTCATGGACGGCATTTAAGCTCTCCGGTGCCGTTTTCTTCACATGCCTGATTCCAATGACACCGCCAACCTGCTGAACTTCATTGTCAACCGCGCCCATGTGGGCATTTTTGTGGTCAATCAAAAACGAGAAATCCTCCTCTGGAATCAATTCATGGAAATCCACAGCGAGCGCAAGGCCAACACCGTGGTGGGTCAAAACCTGTTTGAAGCTTTTCCCGAGCTGCCGCAAAAATGGCTGGACCGGAAAATCGAAAACCTCTTCATTCTCAAAAATTTTTCCTTCACTTCCTGGGAACAGCGCCCGTATTTATTTAAATTCGCTCACAATCGCCCGGTTACTGGCGGTGTGGACTGCATGCGCCAGGACTGCACGCTGATGCCGGTTAAAGATGACAATGGCGAGGTGCAGTACGTGTGCTTCACGCTGTTTGACGCCACCGACACCAGCATCTACCAATCAAAACTGAAAGAAACTACGGAAAAATTGCGTTACTTAAGTAGTCGTGATGGTCTGACCCAGATTTTTAACCGCCGTTACGTGGAAGAAGCACTGGAGAAAGAATTCAGCCGCGCGCGCCGTTACGGCAACAAACTCTCAGTAATACTCACCGACATCGATTTTTTCAAAAAGGTAAACGATGTACATGGCCATCTCGCGGGTGATGAAGTCTTGCGCGTAGTCTCCCAACGATTAGTCAACGGGCTGCGCGACACCGACATTCTCGGCCGTTACGGTGGTGAAGAGTTTATGGTGGTTCTACCGGAGACTGACAACCAGGGAGCACAAATGCTTGCCGAACGTCTGCGTAACGTTGTGCAAGCTGAGCCTATCGAAACAGAAGGTGAATCATTGACTATTAACATCAGCCTTGGCGTCAGCGAATTGAGCAAAAACACAGCGGCCTACGCACAACTCATCGCCGAAGCCGACCTCGCTTTGTATCAATCCAAAGAAAACGGACGTAACTGCACCACTCTATTCCGGCCTGATTTTTAGCCCCATATCACCAAAAATTCTCGGTTTCAGCAAAATGATCTGCTATACAATCACAAGTTTGTAATGCAAGCGATTACACAACCTACTCCCTACTCAAACAAGCAAACAACTTTTCCTGCACCTGAGGATAACTGCGCAGTTCTTCACGAAACATACTGCTCATAACAAGAGATACAAAACCCTTGCTATTTTCTGCCTGCATCAGTTCGCCAACGGCATTGTAATTTGCCCCAGGTATATTTTTTCCCGCACCCATTTCCTGTACTTCAAAAGGAAAAATACGCACTTTGTAATCCAGTTTTTTTTTCAGGCAGCGGCCTAACCAGCCAATACTGTGACTTGACTGTTCACCATAGCCACTGAGAATAATATCAGCGTGCAAAGCATTGGAGGTGTACACTTTATTTTTTTCAAAGCTGTGTAACTGCACGACATGGCTATCGACTTCGATAGCCATCAGGGCACGGGTAAAGGCCAACATGTAACCTTTTGCTGGTGGCGCACGCACGTTGGGTGACAACGGTGAATGTACCGGCAGTTCGGCCGGTGCTGTATTCCAGGCTGCCGCACGAAAATTATTTTTAACCATTAATTCCAGTGCAATAATTTCAGTTTCTGCATCATAAAAACTGTGTGGTGCTTGTAATATCGTTACTGATTCTCGGTCTCTTGCAAAGACAAAAAAACCTTTTCCATCATATTTTTTTGTGTCCCTGTCGAGTTCTCGTAATACGAGAAACAAACCGGTTTCGCCAGATTTCTCTATCAACTCAAAACCCAGGTCTGCCCATTGCTGACGCAGTTCGGGATTGTTTTCCCCTGCAAATACACGCTGAAATAGTTTTTCGGCCAATACCTGTTCTGCCACGCTGGCCGATTGCCCCTTTTCGCCATCTTTCCTGAACACATTCACCTCAGTACTACGTACTTCGTGCAACATTTCTACCAGAGTTTTCGCGGTTACCCATTGTGGCGTTATCAGTAAAAAAAGTAGTGACAAGCCACTAGGTAAGGACATGCACAACAATTGATAAAGCCGATTATTCAGTTTTTCCAACAACACTTTAACTCTCATCATATTCATTCGTTTTTATTCCCGGCTTGAGCTTTTTATCTCAAACAGGTCACTTCACATCGGCACACTATAGCACTCTGCTACTGCTATTATTATTTTCGGATGCCTTTGTACCAATCTTGAAAACTTCACCTCAGCAGACATCTCCACTCTGGTTTTACTGAATGAAACCAACTATTGTTTGTTAGATCTATAGATGAAACACATTTGGATTCTGTTTACTCTTGGTTCAATAGCTCATTTGCCCAGCCCACTGATTTCCTTCTCTACAAAACACATCACTATGCTGACGAACAACCAGAAGTAAATATCATTTATGTCCAAACACAATCATCAACGTCGAAATATTTTCGGAAGACTTATGGACAGTGTTCCCAAAGCCGCAAAAATCAACCATTGCTTGCAGGATGAAGTTCGTACTAACACTGCCTTTGCCTCTATTTTTATTTCCCGGTAAAATGTAGGCTTGATTTTATTAATGATAATCATTATCATTTGCATTAAGCTAGATATACATTGGAAAACCTCACATGAAACACAGCCCTTCTATCCTGCTGCCTTGCCTGCTTGCGCTTATTTTATCCATCCCCCCTCTTACCTCTTTCGCTGACGACAATCTGGTTGTCTACTCCGGTCGTAGCGACAAATTCGTTAAACCCGTCATTGCCGAGTTCACCCGACAAACCGGCATCAAGGTCACTTTACACACAGGCAAGTCCACCGCATTACTCAATAAACTACGTGTTGAAGGCGCACGCACCGACGCCGACCTGTTTCTCAGTAACGACGCAGGTAATTTGCAACACGGCAGCGACTGGAATCTGTTTCGCGCCATGACACCCTCGCTGGTTGCGCCCATCGAAACAAGCTATCGTGCCACCGACAATACCTGGGTGGGCCTATCCGCACGCGCACGCGTACTGGTGGTCAATACACAGGGACCGTGGACAGATAAGCTCGATTCGATATTCGATCTCGCCGACCCTGCACTCAACGGCAAACTGGGTATCACCAACAGCAGCAATGGCAGTTACATCGCGGGTGTAACGGTATACATGCTCGCCGCCGGCAAAGACAAAACCCGTCAATGGCTACAGGGTATGAAGGCCAATGTAAACGGTAAGGCATTCAATAAACACCGCCAGATCGTCAAAGCCGTGGCCAGCGGAAAACTACAGGCGGGACTGGTAAACCACTATTACATTTATCGTCATCTCGACAAATACCCCGATGCACCGATCAAAATCGTAGTGCCCGACCAAAGCAAAGATGGCATGGGTGTGGCCTGGAACGTAGCAGGTATCGCCATCAGCAAACACACCAGCAAAGCCGTATTGGCCGAGAAATTGGTCGCTTTTTTGATTTCGGCAACTGGGCAAAAACAGTTTGCCGAGGTCAATCGTGAATATCCTACCCGTACCGGCGTCACCGCCAGCCCAATGATTCCCGCCGCAAGCAGCTACCGGGTTGCCAATGTACCTATGTCCACACTGGGCAGGCAGCGTAATGCGACGTTGGACTTGATTGAAGAAGTGGGAATGCCTTGAGCAGTAGTAGCGATTCGCCTGGAACCCGCTAGATTGACCTCTCCACTTCTGGCATTAACCGGTTCATTGCGGGCCGGTCGGCATTTTACCTCGCTGGGCGGACTTGCCTCCGCCGTGGTGCTACTGGCCACCATTCCTCTACTGTATGTCATCTACAACAGCCTGCAATTATCCATCGATGAGTGGTTTCATCTGTGGAGCGCGCGGCTACCGGAGCTACTGTGGAATACGCTGTCACTGGCGGTATTGGTGGCCATCGGTTGCGTATTGTTAGGCGTTTCCAGCGCCTGGTGGATTGCTCGTCGTGATTTCCCCGGACGCAAACTCGCCACATGGCTAATGATCCTGCCACTCACTGTGCCCACTTATGTATTCGCGCACATCTACACTACCTTGTTGGAAGAAGACGGCTGGCTGGGCCGTTTGTGGTTAAGTCTGTTCGGTGAAACCACATCGCTGCCGGATCTATACAACATCTGGGGCGTAACCTTGATTCTCTCGCTGGCCGGTTTTTCCTACGTGTTTCTGCTGGCTCGCGCCGCGTTGTCACAACCCACCCGCTCACTCGAAGAAGCAGCTCGCATTCAGGGCGCTTCGACACTGGAGGTTTTTTGGCGGGTAAACCTGCCGCTGTTGCGCCCTGCCATTGCTGCCGGGTTAGCCGTGGTGGTACTGCATGTATTATCTGATTTTGGCGCAGTGAGCATGCTGCGTTTTCAAACTTTCACTCTGAGCATTTACCTGCAGATGAGCGGCCGTTTTGATTATCAGGCCGCTGCCGGGCTATCACTGATTCTGGTGATATTGAGCCTTACCTTTCTAGTGCTGGAGCGGTTCTTTCGCAGCCGTCAACGCTATTATTCCGCCCGTCACTCACGCCGACAACCGTTGCGCCGAGCCACCCCACTAGAAACCGGCCTGATTTGGCTGTGGCTGGGGTTGATCACCTTGCTGGCCTTCGGTCTGCCTCTGGCATGGATGCTAAGTTGGAGTTGGCAGGCCTGGGCTGGCAATCTCATCAATGCCGAATTCTGGGGTTACGCCGGTAACTCATTGATGGTCGCTGTGATTGCGGCAACACTGGCAGTCATCGCAGCCTTCCCGGTGGCTTTTTATAATGCGCGTAAACGCTCAGTGGGCAGTCAGACCTTGCTGCAATTTTCCAGTGTCGGCTTTGTACTGCCTGGCCCGGTAATCGCGTTAGGTATCCTCAGTTTTTTACTCGCACAATTGCCGCTTCTTTACGGTGGATTAACGGCATTACTCATCGCGCTGGTTATTCGCTTTCTGCCGCTCGCGGTACAATCCCAAGATGCCGCCTTGGCCCAGCTTACCCCCTCGGTAGAACAAGCCAGCCGCAGCCTTGGTACCGGGCCACTGGAAACGCTGTGGCGTGTGGTATTACCCATGATTCGCGGCGGCATGGCCACCGCCTGGGTACTAGTCTTCATCGATACCCTCAAAGAACTGCCCGCAACACTGATCCTGCGCCCCACGGGTTTCGATACCCTACCGGTACGTATCTGGATCGAGGCCAGTGAGGAAATGCTGGAACTGGCCGCCCCCGCTGCACTGATGCTGGTCATCGGCACTCTCCCTGTGCTGTGGATCATGATGAAAAACCACTCTGTCGACACAGGCTCAAACTGAGCAAAACCGTCGACTTTCTTTACACCCAAATCACCCAACTGTAGGTTTGCTTTCGGCAGGACTTTTCAGCTTATTGATTTATTTCATTATATTTTTTTTGGCCTGAATATTGCTGGTGCACATTAAATGATCAATAATGCACATTCAACGCGTAATTGATTATTTATCAACCGCCGCCATCTGATGCCCCGATGGGTGCAGCGCGGCTCAATATCAACCCGGTTGCCAGCAAGTCACGATTTTATGAAATACGCAATAAAACAAAGTCTTCGACACCTTACTCAGTTTAACTTTCGCCGTAGCCAGTATTTTTTTCTGCTGCTGTGCAGCACATTACTCGGCACTCCCGCTTTTGCCGGACAGACCAGCGAGCAAAAACGCGCAGCAAAGGAATTACGTTGTCTAGCGCTGAATGTCTATTTTGAGGCCCGAGGTGAAAAGACAGAAGGACAATTTGCGGTCGCCCTGGTCACCATGAATCGCACGAAAAGCCGTCATTATCCCAGTAGTGTGTGTGGTGTAGTATGGCAAAAACGGCAATTCAGCTGGACCCACGATGGTAAAAGCGACCGTCCCACCGATATGCGTGCCTGGGAACTGGCCAGAAAAATTGCCCAGGTTACCTACCTGGGATACAGCAGATTATCTGCGCGTAGCCGCAAGGCACTGGACCTGACCAAGGGTGCTTTACACTTCTACGCTCCCCGCTTGGCCGCGCCTTATTGGGCAGAAGCCCATTCAGTGACACGCATCATCGGCGGGCATGTTTTTCTGACGGGCCGTTCTTAAACACGAAACATCCCAACATCATTCACTTAAGCCAAATTTCCTGCTTTTTGTAGGTTGGTGGTGAGTTTGCGAACCCCACCACCAACCTACGGTATACCGCCATTTGTTAACTTAATGACATTGGGGATATCCCGACTTACACCGGCTCCTTCCAGGAAATATTGTTTTGCGACTGCATCGCACGCATGCTCAACGTGTAAGGTTTGGTATCAGATGATTCGTAATAGGTACGGGTCATCATTTCACTCATGATACCGGTAGTAAAAAACTGGATAGACACCACCACTAACAAAATGCTCAATAACAACAGCGGTCGATCACCAATATCCTCACCAAAGACAATTTTCAGCACCGCCAGATAGGTCAGCATGGAGCCACCCAATGCGCCAATCACTAAGCCAATACGGCCAAAGAAATGTCCTGGGCGCGCACGAAAGCGCATAAAAAAATACACAAACAGCAAATCCAGCAGCACCCGATAAGCACGGGAAATCCCGTATTTCGATTCACCAAATTGCCGTGCATGATGCGTCACCGTCTCTTCTTTGATACGCGACGGTGCGGTGTTTGATGCCACCCAGGCTGGAATAAAACGGTGCATCTCACCGTACAGACGAATACTTTTGATGATCGCAGCACGGTAAACTTTCAGGCTGCAACCATAATCGTGCAACTCCACGCCCGTGATACTACCAATCAACCGGTTGGCCATGCGAGAGGGAATTTTACGCATCAAAAGATTGTCCTTCCGGTCCTTGCGCCAGCCTGATAACAAATCCAGATCCTCTCGCAATAAGCGCGACACCATGCGCGGAATATCAACGGGATCATTTTGCAGATCGCCATCCATGGTCACAATCACCTCCCCCCGTGCCGCATCAATGCCTGCCTGCATGGCGGCAGTCTGACCAAAATTACGTTGTAGCTCGATGAGGCGCACATGCCTGATTCCCTGCTCAGACAATAACTGACATACCTTTTGCACCGTGCCATCCGAACTACCGTCGTCCACCAGCAACAATTCCCACTTATCCGGATAATTGGCCAATGCCGCATTGGTATGCTCAATCAACGGACCTACACTACCTTCTTCGTTATACAGTGGAATAACCACAGACAACGGGGCCGCTACGGAGGATGACTCGTGAGAATCAGTCTTGTTGGTGGTGCTCATTAAAAGTGTGACTCCCGCATCAGACCGTACAAACGGCCTGAATTCATTTTACGTGAATTATTTTTTGCGTGAGTATAACGGATACTTCTGGTGCAGGTCGCCTGCGCAGCAAGCGTACACTTATCGTGGTGAAGAGTCCTGCTCCGGGGTTGGCTGGGTAAATTCATAATACCGTACCTGGCGACGAAACACGTCCATATCGATAGGGGCAAGCACTTCCTCCATCAAGCTTTTCATTGGCAGGGGGCGGGAATCCGGTGCCGTTTTTTTCCAAGGTACAATGTATAACACCTTGGGTAACTCACGGGCGCCGGTGATTTCGGTTTCCTCCAATTCCAGCTTGACCTCAGCCACAGCCGGCGCGACTAAAAACATCAGCAACACCAACCATACCCAATGTGTAAAAACACGATTATTCAATAGCATGACTCACCTGTTCCATTTTTTCTGATTTAGCATAACGAACAGGGCTCAACTTGCTTAAAGCCTGGAAGCTTTTTTTGACCCATTCGTTATAAACACCCGCCACCGCACGCTCGGCATTCACCACGTGTACATCAATGGCTTTTTCTTCAAAGGGAAATGCCTGCTCTTCCAGTAAAATATCATACTGCTCCAGCTCTTCTGCTGACAATCCTTTGGGCCGCTCAGAATCAAACAGTCCCTGACCAAAATCATTATAAATTTCTGCAATACGATATGTGGAAGCAGTAGTCACTGCCTCAATACCATAGTTCGCAGCATCCGTGTAGGCCTTGATACTTTCCTCCATCAACTTTTTCTTTTTCTGTAAATTCTGTTTCAACGGCTGCACTAAACGAACTTTTTGATACACCGTATATGTGGGCCCGGCAAGTTCCAGAGCAGCTTCTGCGGATAGATAACGGCTGCGATCAGTGGCTGGCCCTTCCTTGTTTGCCTCAATAATTTTTCCCAGCCAATAATTACGCGGCAGAATCTGTTTTTTACTGAGATAAATCGTTGCCAAACGGTGACGTGCTTCAATGGCTTCATCAAAAGGACGAGGAAACGCTTTCACATAACGTTTATACGCTTCAATGGCTTCACTCTGCCGTTCTGCTTTTTCATAAAACTCGGCAATTTGCCATAACAGCAGACGTTTTTTATTGCTATCAGTTTCGCTGCGATACAAAACTTCATACGAATCAGCAGCACGTTTCCAGTCGCCATTCTTTTCATACGCCAGCGCCAATTTTTCATCCGCACCTGAACGCAATTTATGGCGCGGATAAGTCTGCACAAACGCCTTTAATACCGGGATGGCCATGGCCCAATCCTGATTAGCATACAATGATGTCGCTGCATCATAATCGGCATTGGCACGAATAGTTGCCTTAGGTGTCAGTTTGCCGATCCGCAAAAAATGGCGGGCTGCAACACGATAATTACCTGCGGCCTTAGCCTGCTCACCTTGCTTATAAATCGCTGCGGCCAAACGCTCCATGTGGCCATTGTGATCCTTGTCATTTGCCGGTGAAAACCGTAAACGCTCCAAGGTTGCCGTTTCAGCTTGCGCATAATGGCCTAACTTAAACTCACCTTCCGCAATAATTGCCCAGTTGATGCGCAATAATTTTTGTGTTCCCGCAGCCCCTTCGATAACCCGCTTGTGGCCCACCACATAATGCGCTGTACCCACGGCATTGCGATAATCTTTTAATGCCAGCAGTTCTTCTGCGGCTTTGGACATCACATTGACAGCACGTTTATCCTCTGAGAAATGCGTCACAAAACGCTTGCCACTGGCAATAGCAACTTCTTGCTTCACCTGAAGCGCAGCACCTTTTAGTGATTTTACTTGCGCACGATGCGCCAATAGTGCCGCATAAGCCGCTTCAGCGCTTTGTTTGTGTAGAGGGTAGTGATACGCCGTATATTCAAATTCTGCGGCAGCGGCTTGCACATCGCCGCTGTCCAGCAGGCTCTCTGCCAACAACATATTTTTTTCTGGTGTACTTTTATCTTCAGGGAAAGAACGCACATAGGTGCGATACCATAATGCAGCAATGCGATAGTCCGCCGGCTTTTTACTGCTTTGCGCCTGCGCATGATAATAACCCGTCAAATCATTCAGGTTGCTTTTCAAGTGCGGTAATAATTGTGTTAATAGTTGTTGATCATGTTTATCCCAGAATGCGGTACCTACACCATACCCCATCACCAAATCGGCTTTGGCACGTAACAAGGCATCTTTTCGGCCAGCCTCTTTATAAACATCAATGACCCGCACCATAAACAAAGGCGCGCTGCGATGCAGAGGATAACGCTCGACAAAAGACATCAATGTATCCGACGCATCTCCGGCACGCTTTTGTGTCAAATACAGATCAGCCAAACGCTCATAAATACGGAACTCATAATCTCGTTTGCCGTAATCCTTAAAAAAGGCAGTAACACTTTCATGCCCCTTCAAATAAGAAAAAGACAGGCTCACAATGCGCAATGTATCTTCCAGTAATTCCAATTCGCTACGAGAAAAATCAGCAAGTTTGCGGCCACCAGCAAAACTGCTGTCCAGTACTGAAAAATAAGATTTTAATGAACGCTCGGTATCACCCTGTTTGAACACCGACCAACCATGTTTGAACATGGCACGGCCATAATAAGTGCCTACAGCACCCTTTGCGAGCACACTATTGTACGCCTTCTCAGCCGCTTCAAATTCCCGGAAAGTAAACAGAATTTCACCACGCCGAAACTGCAGCTCGGCAAAATTTGCTTCATTGGGAAATTTTGTCACCAACCGGGTCAGTACATCCAATGTCTTGTCCAGGTTGCCATTAAGTTCATGTGCCCGGGCCAGTTGATACATCACCCGGTTATTCCCTGCATAATCCGGATACAAACTTAACAGGCGCTCGTACTGATGAATGGCACTCCCGGCAGTTTCCTGTTCAAGCAGCGCAATTTCCGCATCCAATATCGCCTCATGTTCCATCGCATCTGTTTGTGCCAGGCCGACGTCATCTGTTTCACCGGTTTTATCTATTGGGGTCGGTTCATTTTCACCCGCCAGTTCGGCCTGCTTGTCTTCCAATGTCAAATCTGCCAGACGCTGCAAGGCAATAGCCCGTAACCCGCCATTGTTAGTGGTTCTCGCAAGTTGTGCATAGGTACGTCGCACATCTCTACGTGACAATGGTGGCAGGACCTGGGGTTGAATCTTGATGGCTCGATTCGCCAACAGTTGGATGGACGGATCGTCTTCAATGGTTTTTTTACTGGCACAGGCCGACAGTAACGATAAAACCACGAGCGACAGTACTGCCCACCGAAACTGTAACCGCCGCACGATCATTTCAGACCCTTGTCAGACTCGACCGTATCGGCCGCATCTGTTGCAGATGCTGCCAAATCCTGCAAATGGGCCAGGGAAAACCTTGCCTGGTCCAGATAATCCACCAAGCGTGCGCGCAGCACGTCAAGTTCGACATCCACCATATCCTGCAACTGGCGCTGCTGCTCATCAAAAGCGGCTTTGATCTCTTTTCGCAATGATGCAATACGTTGGCGCTTGTTTTTGATGATTCTCGCATAAACATCAAAATTTACCGGCGTACTACCTCGCACTCGCTGTAGTGAGTTTTGTCGCTGTAAAGTCTCTTCCAGCTCTGCATCCAGTGAATTCAGGCTTTTTTTCACTTGCTGAAAACGAATCGCATAAGTCGTTTCAACCTCATAATCCAACAAACCCTTGTACAAACGATAACGATCACGATAACTGTCCAGACGCTGGGTATGTCGCCCCGGTTGGTTCGACAATCGCCAAATTCGCTCTTCCACCTTGCTCAAGCGCTTCATCAGTTTTTGTTCTTTGGCCGTCAATAGTTCAAAGGCATCTTTTGTCTCGCCAATACGCGCCAATTCATCGGCATAAATATCGCGGCTGATACGGACATCCTGTACATGACCCAGCGTTTGCTCGGGAGTCAATTTATCAAGTTGCGCTTCATAGGTGGTACGTCGTAATGCCAACATATCTTCAAGTGCAGGCACCTCAGTCATCCAGCGGCCCAGATTTTTATCCAAAAACCAAAGATCACGCAGGTTTTTAATGGCCTCGTGAAAACCATGCCCAGCCATCACCACTGGCAAATATCGTGCCTCAGGACTGTCTGGCAATAACTCAGCTTCCCAAAACCAACCCATTTCATTACGCGATACCTGTGCTAATAAATCTGCCCACAAACGCCCTTTCCGCACTGCCACCACCGTGTCATTCAGCGCTGCTAGCTCTCGTTCAAAAATAGTAATCGCGTCGGTATAAGACTTCATGGCCTGCGGAAATGCGCGCAAACGCTCCAACGCACTACCTCTGCCTAACAAGGCCTCAAAAACAGCGGGGTCGGTTCTTTCACGTGCAGACAACTCCTCCCATGGCACCAGTGCCGCTTCGTAACGTTGCAATTTTACCTCAGCCCAACCCAAACCCAGCAAAGCCTTATTTGAGAATGGACCCTGCAAACGCACGCGCTGTAAAAAATGCTTTGCCATTACCGGCATGCTGTCAATCAATGAAAAACCCAGAACAAGATTGGCTTTGTCGCGCAATGCCTTTTGATCACTGACGCTGGATTTTAGTTCGGCAACCTCGCGCAACAGGTTCATACCCATTTCTTCACGATCATCTTTTTCATGATCGCCTTTTTTCTCGTCACCGTTTTCACGACTGGCACGAATCAGCGCCACACCCAGATTAAAGCGCGCATAATTAGCTTTTTGTTCACCCTCATTTGCTACCAAACCCTGTAATGCCGTTGCCGCCTCCGTATATTTTTCCCGTGCCATTAACAAATTGGCCTTCAGGATACGAAATTCTTCCTGCAAGGATTCATCAAGGCTATCCCCCACTCTCGACAATGCAGTTTCAGCCTCAGCAAACAATTGTTTCTGGTAGCGAATTTTTCCCAGATAAAACCAAGCTCTGTCGCGCACTTCAGGCGCGACAGCATCATCGATCAATTTTGTAAAGATTTTTTCAGCATCCGAATGCAAGCCGTACGAAAGATACAAACCACCCAGCAATAGCTCACTATCTGCATTATGGTGTTTCAGTCGTTCTAATTGCTGTGCTGTTAACAGGTTAACCGCAGCCGAAAAATAATTTTGCTGATAAAACTCATATAACACTGCGCCGTAATATGGGTCTTTCACTGCGGCAGGAAGCGGTGCGCCGGACATAGCCAACGGAGAAGCCAGCATGCCAAGCATTGTCAAAAAGGATGCTACAAAAAAACGAAATAGTTTTAAAAAAAGCACTCTCAACCCCAACTGCTCATTCCCACTCTTTGACGACAAATTCTGGTTGTAATTTTTGCGTTGCATCCATAATCCTGAGCTCCATAAATTTGGCGGCGGAGCCTTTTTTAAATTTCATCGTAGTGCCACGGCGGTACTCCCGGTTATTCGGTCCTGGTCCCCGAAAAGTAGCAATCAATTCATGCTCACCCGATTTAACGTTGCCAATGTATAAACGCTGTACCCCTCCACGTTTCAACGCACCCAGTTCACGTTTCGTATAAAGGTGGTTCGCCACCACCTTGTCATCAATTTTAACCTGCACTGAATCCAGTTTAAAAAATTCGCCGACATCGATAGATAAAAAAATTGCCACCTGTGTACTGGAAGGGAAAAGCAGCTCCTCTTCAAGAATGAAAAGATCACGATTCAGGCTTTTCACTTCTTTTTTCAGTGCCTGCACTCGGTCATCCAATGTCCGCTTATCGCTGACCTCTGGATTATTTTGTGCTGGTAACGGTGCTACTACTGGTTCTGATACTGGTTCTGATACTGGTTCTGATACTGGTTCTGATACTGGTTCTATTGCTGGTTCTACTGCTGGTTCTACTGCTGGTTGACGCACATAAGGATTGCTGCCAATTGGCGCAGCATCCGCAGCCACGGCCACTGCGGACAATACACAAATAAACAGCAGGCACAGCCATTGATTCAATTTGATCTTTTTCATCTTTAGTCTCAGTTCAGGCGTCATTGCATTAGTAATGAATTAACTTAAGGAGTTGTTGAGTAATTCTGGCAAAAAATTGGAGTTTAAAGTTTTCATTCATAATCTGGCCAGAAGTTCCTTGATCACATTCAATACCATGCTGATATAAATATACGGAATACATCCGCCGACAGGCTGTACAGTGGTTCCGTTCCTGGAGTAACACCGGTAACCCGCAAGTCACGGAAATCGTCGTAGTCAATCTGGATGCGATTATAAAAAATATTTGCACTGCCTTTATCGAGAAAACCCCAGCCGTGTTTTTTAAACTCGTAGCTTACGCCAAGACCAATGGTCTGGGTCGAATACGTACTTAGCTCTTTATCCCGTGCAAGGTAAATAAACTCAGCTTCTGTGCTGAATAAATCACTGTAAAAATCTGCGCTGGTTTGCGAGTACACACGATAACTTGCTTCAATCGTCCATCCCTGTTTTGTCGGATGAATATAACCAAGCTCCGCCATATTGCCATTGATACCCCAGGTATCTGTATATCTTCGTACTTCACCGCGTATGGCTGCCCGATAGGGTAAATAATATAAAGCACGCACTGCAATGGCATGACTGGTGCGAGTATTCGGATATACCTCACCCTCCTTGGCATATGACGTTGGATCAACCAAATAGCGCACTGTACGGTACGGGTTGTTTAAATAACCTTCATCGGTAATAGTTTCAAAATTCAAACCCAGTAACAAATTTTTGGTCAGCACCTGTGACAAACCCAGCTTGTATTTTTGGCGATTGGCTTCTTCTTCAAAGGAAGGGGAATCTGTCTTGGTAATCGTGTCCCAACCTTTCGCATAACCCAGCGTCACCGTCGTCAGATCACCAAACATCAACTGGCTAATACCGAAATTCACAGAATTGGCATTAAAATCATTTTCCACACTGTTGGTATATGACAAGCTTAGTGTTGTGTTGTCATATAAATAATCCGCACCCAGGCTTTTCTCCGTCCGCTCCTCCGTGTATTCACTGGCACCAGTTACCACATCAATGGTGGCTGAAGTAATAGTATCAACATAATAATTCCCCCATACCGAGGTAGATTTTCCAATGGATTTTCGCGCTAATATTGATGGGCCACCCACATCCAATCCACCACCGGAATAAGCATGGTACATAACGTCCGCACGATTTTCCGGCAACACTGCCGCCATCAGTGGTACACATACTCCCAGCACACCAACAAACACCAAACCCCAGTGAAAGCTTCCCTGGTGCTGATCTGTTTTTACTGAAGAAGATTTAGTTACAGCCACAACCACCACCTGAGCCACCTTCTGCACCACGCGCACCTTCGCGCGCTTCGTACACATGGTTGATATACGCACTCGCCACTGGGTCACGGCTAAAATTCATAATTGGATCAGCAAGATTTGCTCGCTCATAGGGCTCCACCCACGGCTTAATACTGCAACCCGCTAACATAAACACCATCACCAGTATTGATAGTAAGAATTTCATACCCGGTATTATTCCCTGATCAACTCTTTTACCTGTTTGATATATTCTTCTTCATAACCCGGCAGGTACCCACGATGTAGATAACGCATCGTGCCATCACGATCGACCATTACCGTGGTAGGCATGGCCACTACCTTATAAAGTTTGCTCACTTCATTGGTGTTGTCGTAAAGAACAGGAAAGCTCACTGGTATTTCGCGCAACAGCTCTGCGGCCTTGGAAGAATCTTCTTCCACATTCACGCCCAACAATACAAAACCAAGTTCACTGTATTTTTTGTAGATGTCTTCCAACAGAGGCATTTCCTGTCGGCAAGGTGCACACCACGAGGCCCAGAAGTTGATCATGACGACTTCACCACGCAGTTCGCTCAGCTTGACATTTTCGCCACTGCGCGATTTCAGTGTAAAGTCAGGCGCAGGACTTCCAATAGCATCCGCCTGTACACTTGTTGAAAACAGCATACCGACCGCCAGCAACACAGCCATTTTTTTGAATATACCCATCATCATCACCTCGCTACTATTCCCAAAGCATTACACCCAACACCATTTCGCTACGCTCATTCAAATTCTAGAGGGCGCTAGAAAAAAACACTAAAACCACCCGTGAGTTCAAGGTTGTGGGCTGTTTTTTCATTGCCCAACAAATCAATATCAAAAATGTGATCTCTCACATCGAGATGAATCGCCAACCAGTCTGTAGCCAAAAACCGGTAGCCCGCTCCAAAATTGACAGTAAACCGATCATCATCGGCAAAGCTGGTAATGCCCACACCACCGATAACGTACAAAGCGGTATTAAACGCCCAACCTTTACCCATGAAAGCTTCACCAAGCAACAGATTGTAACCAATAGACGCATTGTAATAAGTCAATTCACGTTCGCTGTCTGTCAACAACGGTGCGCCACCGCTCAAGCGTTCATAGCTTGTTTCACTGGTATCCGTTTTGGCATATGCCGCCTCGAAAAAAACATCTTCAGTGACGTGATAGGCTGTGCGTACGCCAATTACCATATTTGTGCCAAAATCTTCTACACTGAACAAACCTGCAAAAACAGCAATCTCAAAGTCTTCGGTGTCAATGGTGTCAATATCAATGGTGCGCCGTTCAATCTGCGGCTGAATCACCTGTTGTTGAGTCGCGTTATCATCACTGTTAACCACAGCATCTGCGGACCACGTTACACTGCTAATCAACAGCATGAACATGCCCTGCAAAATGATCGTTAGAAAAAGAATGCGAAGCCTGCCTTCCATTCCTCAAATTCCTTATTGTCATCGTTGCTGGCAAAGCCAACGTAGTTTTTATATTCGGCGCGAAAAATAAATCGCCGGGTAAGGTATATTTTTATCCCAGCCCCCATGTGTGCAATCAAATCCTGGCTGTCTTGCACCTGAATCAGGGTAACACTTGGGCTCGTCGTAATCTGGCCAATGCCTAAGGTAAAAAAGGGGGAATAACGCCATTTAGAGAACGGCTGCGAAAGCAAATTAAAATTCACTAAATCGCTACTGGAAAAATCACCGGTAACTTGTGATACGGATATTTCTGCCGACAAGTTGGCGCTCATCGCATAGGCGCCGTAAGCTGTCATCACTGGCGCACTGTTAAATGTACCGCCCACCAACCCCATTTCCCAGCGACGCTTGCTGAAATCCCCAAGTCCCGCATCGGCAACCTCGGTCACCTCACCACTTGGCGTTAGCGTTTTTTCCATCTGCGCCCGGCTCACCCAACCGGTTTTACCTTTAGCGGTACGAACTTTAAACCAGTCTGTTTTACGCTTGATCACTTCAACAAAATCGCCACGATCCACTACATTAAAAACCGGATAACCTGCGCCTGGACCAGTATGTAATTCAATATATGGATCTGCCACTTTTACCTCGGGATAAACGTCCTCGTCGGCATTCACCAATGTCACCATCAGCAGCAATATCACAAACAATCCTACGCGCATTGCCTCACACCCCATTCGCTGACACACAGGAAATACAACCACTTGGCAGTTTGTTTGTTTTCACACTGGTTTTCACTATTAAATCAACGGCTAAGCGCTCAGTTTCTTTATTGTTATTGACGATTTACGCCGCGCTGATCAATCAGCTTGTGATGCCGCTCACAGGCAGCAGCTATTGCGAATAAAACACAGTACCGTGACAAAGCACTCAGGGAGCAGACTCGGGCAAATTACTGCCTGGCAACACTACAAAAAAAGCAAACTGATGGGCTCCCTCAGCCAATCAGTTTGCGGGTAACAGTTTACCGATTCACACGCAGCGCAGCCAGCGTATCAGCAAAACCTTTCTATATTTTATGGTGGTGGTGCATCAAAAGTATTGTTGAAATATTGCGCACCGATGTCTAACCACTCGTACAGTAAACGTAATTCGGCAGGTGTCAGCAAACCCATGTGTTCCTCAGTGCCCACCCCCGCCGTCGTAAAGCGCGTGAAAAATCTTGAGCTAGCAACTGCCCCAGTTACTCGCATAGACGGGCCTTCCTCGGCCGGTACATTTCGCGTCACCATAATAGGAATCGGCAGCATCGTAACAGGATCAATAACCTGCACGATTTCCCCAGTCACCGGGTCAACCATAGTTTCAAACAACAGCTCATTGGTCACCGGATCACGCACCTGCACTTCTTCGGTAACCGGCATCAGCACACCTCCCACCAACTCCCATTGCACACGATCCTGGACAAATAATTCCTGGTAGGATTTAAAACGATCCGGGTCATTATCATTCCCCCGCAACCCGTCACCAAGATCCAGCTGCGCCATAGGCACCATGGGCGCGCTGACGGCATCCTGATTACTGTGGCAAGCAGTGCAAGTGCGATCAAGCAACCCTGTCGCAACATCAGTGCGCGGCAAACTCCACAACGGATGAATACTTTCTTCATAATTGATGATAGTGCGGCAAGTGAAGTCCCACGTTGCATCTGCCACAGCACCCGGGGTGCATTGTGCCGTTGCCGGTATGCCTGCCGCCATGGCGACATTCAGCTCGGAATAGCGCAAGCTGATATCAGAAGGCACGGGGGTCGCTTTCGCCCACACATCAAAGAAGACTGGATTGGGGTTCGGGTTGAGTTCCGGGCAGCCTGTTGCAGTCTTCAGGAAAACACCATTCGCATTGGTACAACGGACACGAATGCGTGCCTGCGCCATGGTTTCACCGTCCTGCGGGAAAATGGTCTCATCAACCGTTGTCGTCGCCGGATCATCCGTCGAGGTGCCCGGGAAGGCCCAGTTCGGCACCGTCAGTTCCGCGCCACTGTTCAGCGCCATCGGCGCATCCTTATAACCATGCGGCACTGGCAATGCGGGTGTCGCCACGGCGTGTCTGTGACAACCACCACATTCCAGGGTTTCGCCCGCACGTACTTGTATCCAGTTCAGGTGCCGCCCCGCCCCAGTGATTCGCCGCCCCCCTTTGTCCACCACCTGAATCGACAAGGGTACATTGGCTGGCACCTTGATCATCACTGAACCGTCTGGCTCGATGGGTGCGTAACCAATAATTTCACGCATACCGCCGCGCCGACCACCAGCACCAAAGGCAATACCCGTATCAAACTCTGTGGCATCATCCCGGGGATCAGGAATCGCTGTCGCTTTGACGATGCGCAAATATCGCGCCGGACGTTGATCCGCATCCGTCACAGTCGGATCGGCCATTTCCTCCAGCGTACTTGCTGCGCCACCCAGCGCATCAAAGCTGCCATCAAAGTCGTAGACGCTACGAATATGCAGAATACCGACAAACTCATCCTCCGCCAGTGCCTGATCCAGCTCCAAGCCAACGACTTTATCAATCAACACCGTTGGACGCTGCCGAGGTGCCAACACTACCGGCTCGTCAACAATCACGTTCTCTTCAGGAATCACTATGGGCAGCTGGGTATTCTTCCCAAAATCATAAACATAAAGACCATACAGTGGGAATGCCTCTACATCATCCACAGCTATGGTATCTGGACAAGGCACTGGAATAGCATCGGGAATACGCAAGCCTTCTGAATCCGTAGGATGTAGACGGCATCGCGACCAGCTGACCAATGCACGGTTACTGCCATCGGCCAGTGGGTAAACCGAACGATACCGGCCAGCAGGTGAAATACTGTCATCGGTGTACACATTTTGATCAAGCGCCAACACATGACCCAGACCACTGAGCATGCCAAGATTTGGCACTGTTGATTGATTAATATCAGTGTAATCCGCTACATTGATGGCTACTGGCATGCCTGCGCCTTCTGAGCCGGTAAACGACTTCAGCATGGCCAGCACCCGTCCGTCATTCAATTCACGCGGGGCCAAAAACTGTGCGGTGCTGCCATTCGTGCCCACACGAGCATCGTGCAAACCGTAAAGTGCTTTCAGCTCGGTACCATCGGGATGAATGGTGTACAGACGGATGGCGCTATTATTTCGTGGGCCATCCCAGCGCGAAAAGACAATCTCGCCACTGCTCAATACGCTGGCGTCCAGATCATGGCTTTGGTTGAAGGAAATTTGCTTGATATTGCTGCCGTCAGCATTCATTACATGCAACACCACCGCAGGCTCGCCCAGATCTTCATCAAAGGGGGAAAACTGGCTTTTGCCCTCGTTAAGCAGGGATTCCCGCGTGCTCACTGCCGCATTGGAACTGAACACAATACGCCCGTCCGGCAGGTAGTGCGGAGCGACATCGTCACCCTTAGCTGCCGCAAAATCATCAACAATCAGCCGGGTTGGGCAACCTCCTACCTCGGTATCATATTCGTAGAGATTCCACTTGGGCACATCGTTGCCGTTACTAAGGTCTTCCAGGCGCAAGGAAAAAATCAGCTTGGTGCCATCATAGGAGGTTTCCAAATCTCGCACATCACCCGTGCCAATACCGTCACCATCAGTATCCGTAATACACAGTGTGATGTTTTGCTCGGAAGCAGACAATGAGGCACGCTCCCGCAAGTAGACATCACCACCTTCATTGAAATCTGTGGCCTCACGCACATCGGGGTCCGCTGACACCAGTTCGTCATCCACCGTGGTCGTGGGAAGAGCGCGTTTGAGATAGGCAATGGGAAAATCAGCTACGGTTTGATCCTGATCTTCAGCACCACAACCGGCTAACAACACGACCAATACAAAACATAAGGGTCGCACATACAATATCTTTTTAAATTTTAATAAATGATTACTACTAAAAAACATACTGCCACCTTCTCTATGAGTGGGTAGAATCGCCAACGCAGGCGCAAGTGCCTGTCATTAGTACTACTGTGTCGGCCTTTTTGCTGAGAAGCCAGTCACAAACCTGCTGCCAATCCTTCCTGGTAACATCGGGCGTAATCCGCAGGCACTTTACATAAACTTTCCTATGCTCCACGCGTATTGTTACCCGCATGACACAGTGAACGTCGAAAAACTGACATTTGTTCCATGCTGGCGCTATACGAGACCGGGCAACTCTCCAGCTGAATTACCGTGGTTTTAACAACTCATTGCACGTATAATCGACGACTCAACGGAACATCACTGCGGGAGAGTGTGGTTCTCTGGTCATTTATTTGTCAGGGTAAAAAACCACCGCCGAAGGCGCAACCGCCCGGAATCGCTCAGGCACCCGGACCGCAGACCGACAATCGTTGACTCTGGAGAGAGACTGAAGCCACAGGCATCAGTCCGCCGAAGGGGCTAAAGCTCTCAGGCACCATGGACAGAGGGGTGGTAACAATACAAATACACTGCCCTGTTTGCTTTCGTTTGCAATAACATGTCCACAAAACCAGAGGTCAACGCACATGTCATCATCACCTTCTGCTGCACAGCGCACCCCACTCTACACACAACACCTCGCTGCCGGAGCTAAAATTGTGGATTTTGCCGGTTGGGAAATGCCCATCCACTACGGTTCGCAACTCGAAGAGCACCATCAGGTACGCAACGATGCAGGCATGTTTGATGTCTCTCACATGGTAGTGCTGGACCTCACGGGCAACAGCGTCACTGATTTTCTGCGTCACCTGCTGGCGAATGATGTGGCGCGCATCCAAACTCCCGGTAAGGCATTGTATTCTTGTCTACTCAACGAGCGTGGTGGCGTCATCGATGATCTCATCGTCTATTTTATGACCGACAATTGGTACCGCATGGTGGTTAACGCCGCTACCCGCGACAAAGACCTGGCCTGGATTCGCCAGCAAGCAGATGGTTACGATGTGGAAATCCGCGAACGTGACGACTTGGCAATGATCGCTGTGCAAGGTCCCAATGCTCGTGACAAGGCTCACTCCGCACTGGGGACCAGCATTGATGCCGCACAGGAGCTGAAACCTTTTTTTGCTGCAGACTGTAATGACAGCAAAGGTGACCTGTTTGTCGCCCGCACCGGTTACACCGGCGAAGATGGCTACGAAATAATCCTGCCCGCTGAACAGGCCGGTGCAACCTGGGAGGCATTGCTGGCCGCAGAGGTCAAACCCATTGGCCTCGGTGCGCGTGATACTCTGCGATTGGAGGCTGGCATGAATCTGTACGGCCAGGATATGGATGAAGACAT
>Ga0316204_10000865_pt1 | contig 96341 bp, 86 predicted proteins | sample 6monrhotite_MG_2_FD_205661 | JGI IMG/M metagenome (GOLD analysis project Ga0316204, IMG submission 205661) | Microbial mat bacterial communities from mineral coupon in-situ incubated in ocean water Damariscotta River, Maine, United States -... | ecosystem: Environmental > Aquatic > Marine >... | reverse complement strand
GGTTGCTGAAAATCAGGTTATGCAGGGGCAAGTCTTTGATGCGTGTATCAAAAGACAGATTATTGTTCCAGGCGTGGTGATTTTTTTCCTGGAAGGCAATGATGCGGTTGAACATGTCTTCGGTGAATGATTCCATGTTACGCAGGGGTTCATATTTATTGGGCATATTCATGTTGGGATTAACTATGGAAAACGGGTTGTAAAAGCGGATAAATAATTGGTGGCCAGTGTAATGGGCCCACGTGATCCTGGCAACCACGTGGTTTTTGGGGGCAGTTGTGCTGGCCTGAGCCGGAATGATGGGCTTAGGAGGGGATAATGAGTTGATTTAGAATAACGGAAATGTCGGCCTCAGTGGTGGTGTCAACGTCGAGTGCATATTTTTTTTCATCATTATTCAGTGGTTGTTGGTTATTTAATTGTTTTTCCAGAACCTGTAGATCAGCTTCGGAGGCGTCCGTGCCTTGTTGTTTGCGTTGTTGAATACGTTGTTGCATGACGGTTGTTTTTGTTTGGCAGTCTACAATTCGGAAATGACATTTCAGTCGTTGTGCCAGTGAATGGAATAGGCTGCGTTGTGAATGTTGTAGAAACGTGGCATCCACGATAACCGAAAATCCACTTGTGATGCAGGTTTCAGCCAATGTGCATAAATGCTCATAGGTGGCTTGTGTGGTTTCCTGCTGGTAAATGCCGGTATCAATTTGTGAATCACTGTGCTCTGTTTCGCCGAGCCCAAACAGGCGCTTGCGTTCGACATCAGAACGCAGGTGAATCAGGTCAGCATTCAGAGCCAGTTGTCGTGCGAGGTAACTTTTTCCTGAGCCTGACAGACCATGAGTAATCACAAGGCTGAGTGGAGAGGCCCGTGTGTAATTTTCGGCAAGCTGAATGTAGTTATGTATTTCGTCAAGGCAATTTTTTGCTTCGCTGGTTTGGGAAGTGTCGGAAATTTGCGCAAGTCGCAGGCTGGCAACCTTGGCGCGTACCATGGCACGGTAAACCTGATAAAAACGCAGTGTGATCAGGCCGTTATAATCACCGGTCAGGGAAAGATAACGATTCAATAATTGCCGGGATAATTTTTTTTGCTGGTGATCATCCAGGTCCATGAGTAAAAATGCCAGCTCACTCATTACATCAATCCAGCGCAGGTTGGCATTAAACTCGATGCCGTCGAAAGGTGTGACCTGATTATTGCAAAGTACAATATTGCGCAGATGCAGGTCACCATGGCATTCGCGGATAAAACCTGCCTGTTTGCGGTGCTGGAATACCGCCAGTAATTTTTTATGGTGTGTTTGTGACCATTGGCGTAATGACTTACAGGTTTTGTGAATGCCATCTGCATTCTGTGTGTTGGCAAGGGCTTGTTCCAGTTGTTCAAAATTTTCCTGCGTGGGTTGTTCGATAGCATCGGGTGTTCCAAACTGGGTGTCTGGCCCGGCAATAGCAATTTGTTGATGAAATCCGGCGAGCACAGCGGCGGTTTCATCAATAATCGGCAAGGTAAGTGCGTTATGTGCCAATAATTCATCAAAGGTTTTTTGTGGATCAAACTGGCGCATTTTCACGGCATATTCAAATGCGGTTCCTGTACCATCAATATGCGGTGCATCAGGTGTTCCGCAAATAGGTACAACGGCCAGATAGAGTTGTGGTGCCAGGCGGTGGTTAACGCGCAGTTCCTCTTCGCAGTAAAAACGGCGTTTTTCCAGCGTGGAAAAGTCAAGAAAACCAAAATCTACCGGTTTTTTAATTTTATAGGCGTATTCACCGGTCAACAGTACCCAGGAGATGTGGGTTTCAAACAGGGTGATCGCTTCGACAATATGAGGATAGGCTTCCGCTTGTTGTAATGCGGAGACTAGAGGGTAGGATTTATCGATTGTTGCGCTGATCGACACCGTGGTTGCTCTCTGGTAATGGATATTTACTTGCAACAGCATAGCAAAGTCTCCAATAATCATTCTACCTAGCCGGTAATATGACAGGGCGACTGCATATAAATAGATATTAAATCAATAGCTTATAACAGCGATGTGCAGGGCGTAACCAGATTTACAGGCACATTGTCCGACTTGAACCAAAACCAGTACATACTTTGAGTAATTCCTAAAGAAAGCGTTTTTAAAAGCATGCAAGGCTGTCGCCAGTAAATGCCTGATTGAAGGTACACCCCAACACTTTCATTTGCAGTTTAAATAGTCAAATCATGAACACTATCCGTAAAATAATCCTGTTATTCATCCTGATATCAATCAGGATCCTGGCGGGTTGTGAGTCCGCTACTGAATCGGCAACGGAGACTTTACCTGGCTCCGCTCCCGCGCAGGTGGAGAGGATGATTAGTGATGATGGAATACTACAGTTCAATTCTAAAAATCTACACAGGGGTGACAAGCTGTCCATTACCATACCCCAGCCACATCCGAAGGAACTGGCAATCCGGGCACCTGATGGCAGGTGGTTTTATCTGCATGTAGAAAACGAGGGTGCTGAGGAAATGCTCATGTCGAGCGAAGAGTTCGCGGCATTACAAAAACTAGACTTCGATACCCGGCAACTGGAAGCCCGGTATTGGGACGATGGCAAAGCCATGTATGGTCAAGTGTTCACTCAAACAGGAGACTACCTGATTTATATGGCTGACAACCTCGAAACCGAACCGGAAAACACCTTAAGCTTCGCATCAATTATTCATTATGCCGATACAGAAAGGGCAGACTGAGCAATTCTGCTGAGCCTGACAGCGCCGGGGCAGCTTTTCTCTTCAGATGGATGAGTCTTTTCTTGATCACTACGGGGTTTTCAGTTTATTGGTTTCTTAGTGTGGCTTTGTGAGAATAACAGGGCAAAACTGCCGACAATCATCCTGCCTGGGCGTTAATGTGGGGTACAATACGGCCACATGTTTGGTCTGCGAAAAAAATCCTCGAAAAAGAAGAAACGACGTACTCGGGGAAAGCGGCGAAGTCGTGTGCGCATGCGTGACAGGTTGTTACGATGGCCGGTTTTGTTGTCTTTGCTGGCAGCGGGCATTGTTCCGTTCTTTATTTATGTGCTTTACCTGAATGCACAGGTGCAAACCCAGTTTGAAGGCAAGCGCTGGGCTTTGCCTGCTCATGTGTATGCGCGTGCGCTGGAGTTGTATCCTGATCAGTCATTGACGGCTGGACAGTTTGCCGCTGAGCTGAAAATGCTGGGTTATCGTGAGTTGTCCCGGCCACGTACACCGGGTAGTTATGTCCGCATGGGCAATGCGTTTGTGTTGACAACGCGGGCCTTTCAGTTCTGGGATGGCGATGAAAAAAGCCAGTCTTTGCGCCTGGAGTTTTCTGCGGACAGGCTGCTGGGTATCTGGCAGGCCAATACGGGCGATCCCGTGGATTTGCTGCGGCTTGATCCCCCACTCATTGGTAATATTTATCCTTCCCACCGGGAGGACCGCATTCTGCTCCAGCTGGACGATGTGCCACCTTTGTTGATTGATGCTCTGTTGGCGGTGGAAGACCGTGAGTTTTTCAGTCATTCCGGTGTGTCGCCGCAATCAATACTGCGTGCCCTGTGGGTTAATTTGCGTGCGGGGAAAACCGTGCAGGGGGGGAGTACGCTGACCCAGCAGTTGGTGAAGAATTTTTTCCTGACTAACGAGCGTACACTGTGGCGAAAATTCAACGAGGCCATCATGGCTTTGTTGCTGGAGTTTCATTACGACAAAAATGAAATCCTCGAAGCTTATGTCAATGAAATTTATCTTGGTCAGGACGGGCGTCGTGCGATTCATGGCTTTGGTCTGGCCAGCCAGTTTTATTTTGGTCAGTCACTGAAAAAACTGGCGCCAGAGCAGATTGCCCTGCTGGTGGCTCTGGTGAAGGGGCCGTCTTATTACGATCCTCGTCGGCGCAGTTTGCGCGCCTTTGAACGTCGCAATCTGGTTCTACAGTTGCTGGTAGAGCAGGGGAGGCTTGCTCCGGATGTTGCACAGCTGGCCAGCGCAGATGAACTCACCGTGCTGCCGCAAAATTCCACACGAGTGTCACGGATTCCGGCATTTATTGATCTAGTGCGTCGACAGTTGCGTCGTGATTACAGTGAGAGCGACCTTAATTCCGAAGGTTTACGTATTTTTACCACCCTCGACCCCATTGTGCAGCGGGCCACGGAACAGGCTGTCAGTTTGCAGTTGGAGCGCCTGCAACGTGAAGGGGTGGATATGGACATTCAGGGTGCGGCGGTGGTGGCGAATGTCAACGATGGGGAGGTGCAGGCCGTGGTGGGCGGGCGTGATCCGCGTTTTGCCGGTTTTAATCGCGCGCTGGATGCGGTACGCCCCATCGGTTCGTTGATCAAACCTGCCGTGTATCTCACTGCGCTGATGCAACCTGAACGGTATACATTGGCCAGTTTGCTGGATGACAGCCCGCTGGATGTCGATATGGGCGGTGGCGAGCATTGGCAGCCGCAAAACTTTGATCATCAGAACCATGGCATACGTTATGAGGGTAAAGATCATCAGGTATTGTTGAATACAGCCTTGGTGCATTCCTACAATATTGCCACTGCGCAACTGGGTATGGCTCTGGGGGTGCCGACAGTGATTGATACCCTGCGTGAGCTGGGTGCGGAGCGTCCGCTTACAGAGTATCCTTCATTGTTATTGGGCGCGGCGAATTTTTCCCCGCTGGATGTGACGCAGATGTATCACACTCTGGCAGCCGGTGGTTTTCGTACACCGCTGCGTGCCATCCGTGCCGTGTTGACGGCTGACGGTCAGCCTTTGCAACGTTATCCTTTATTGGTGATGCGAGCTTTTGACAGTAAACCCATATACCTGCTTAACAGTGCTTTGCGTGCAGTGACCCGTGAAGGCACCGGGCAAAATTTGCAATACTATTTACCTGAGGGAATGGTGGTGGCCGGTAAAACCGGTACCAGCGACGAGTTGCGTGACAGCTGGTTTGCTGGTTTCAGTGAAACGCATGTCGCCGCTGTATGGCTAGGGTTGGATGATAATCGACCTGCCGGGCTTACCGGTTCTCGCGGGGCTTTGCGTGTGTGGGGTGACATTTTCACTCGACTGGGCACAGGCAGCCTGTCTGTCGATCTGCCCGCAGATATTGAGAGAGGTTGGGTCGATCGGCGTAACGGTTTGTTAAGCGATGACGATTGCCTCTATGCTTTGCAATTGCCATTTATCGTGGGTGCGCAACCCAGCGAGCAAAGCTCCTGTGAACCTGACGCATTGGATGAGTGATAACAATGGTGGATACTGAAAAAATATGTAGAGTGCAGGCCTTGCGAGTTTTAGCGGCGTTGTTGCTGGTGGTACTGGTATTGACCGGCTGCGCGGGTGGTCTGGGGGTTACCGGACCGGAGGCTGCCTCTGAAGATATGGGCACCACTCAGAATACCGGTCGTGCGGTGGCCACACTGTTAGCCAAAGTTGAAACTCAGGAAGCTCAGGCCCACTGGGAGCGAGCAGCCGCCTTGCTGGAGCGGGCGCTGCGCATCGAGCCACGGAATGCACAACTTTGGCATCGGCTGGCGAAAATCCGTTTGCAACAGGGGCGTTATGGTATGGCGGAAAGTCTGGCGCAAAAATCCAATACTCTTGCCAGAGATGATGAGGTGCTCAAGCGGCGTAATGCCGAGTTGATTGAAGTCGCACGACGTGCGGTGGCGGCGGGTTAAGTCAAATGGGCTGTTTGCGCCTTGATAGATTGATGCCGCTATATGCCATAGAGTGCGGCATATAGCGGTATCTTTTTTCTAATAATAATAATTATAACCATAGTAATTATAATCATAGTAATTATAGCCATAGTAATTATAGCCATAGTAATTATAGTCATAGTAATTATAGTCATAGTAATTATAAAGTGGCCAAGGCGTTATTGTCAGATTGTTCTGGCAAGTAGATAATACCGCCTGATGAAGATAGACCGCCCAATTGTTAATGTTGTGGGCGGCGTCAATATTGATAATGAGCGGAATGTTGATATTGGTATTTTTCTTCAGTCGAGATTTCACATCCCAGCATTTCGTAAGAGTTTCCCCATTGTTTCCTGGAAGTATATCCAGGCTGGTATCTCCAAATTGAACCACATTCAGCTCAGGGGTGTATGCGGTAGGGCTAGTGAAATTCACATCGGTATATGAGATGCACAAGCGTGCGGATTGAAGTGCGAACTCTGGAAAATCAGGCGCAACAAATGCCGTGTCAACATCTTCGTCGTGCCATCTGTAGTTGTCTGAGTCCAAATCTATCACTTGCCTTGTACTTACATCACAGTACCCTCTGAGGATGGGCAATTTGGATGATAAGGAATAAGACTCTGTAAGGTTCTTTTCAGTACTATTGTTTTCGATAATTATTGCTTCAGGGTTGACTGCGCTATCATTGGTGGAGTCTGTGAAAGGCTCTAAGGTATCGCCGCTAGCATTTGCTACATTTGTACTGGTAATTGCTAATAAGGCAAAACCAATAAAGCCAAGTATGGAGCGAAATAATGTAGTCATCAGGAGTCTCCTTTTCCTTAATTGATATGCGTACAGCTTTATTTCATAAACCTCCTTTTTTTGATTGGTACACGTAAAGCCTATTTCATATCTTTGTTTTGTCAATGCGATTTTTAAGAAGATATGATTGATTCAGAGTTACTACTTAGCTTGTCTTTTATTTGTTTGATAACAGGAGGGAAATGCGGAATTTGCAAGCATAAATAAGCACTTTTGATGCTGTCATAGGTAAAATTAAAAACAAACTGAACTTAAGGGACGCGCACAAAATAACTCCCTTGTTTTGCATCCCGGCTTCAGCCCGTCTTTGCCTAAAACATCGACTGTCGCCTTAAACCTAAATTAATCAGTTAAACCGTAGCGAGAGTGACTAAGGTGCAGAAGATAAAGTGTTTTTCAGGTTATTTTGGACGAAAGCGTATCACCCATACGGTGAGTTCAACATGCTCTGAAAAACGCTTTAGGTTCTGTGCCTTAGGCGCTCGCAGTAGGTTTAACTGATTAATTTAGGTTAAAGCACCGACTTTTGGTGGCGCCTGTTATTCACTCACAAAAGCTCGAAATAGAGCGACTACTTGTGCCCTAAACGAATGAATATGCACTAAATCCAGGTGCCAAACAGAGGGGAGGTTCGTGCGTGTTCCTGAGTAGCCACAATTCAGGATTGTGGCTGTAACAGATGCTCCATTAATGTGAAAGCTTCTGGGCTGGCCCATTCTCTTACACCGACAATTTTTGCCAGAAGTGTGCCATCACGGCTAATGAGATAACTGACAGGAATGCCCGATACGTCATAAAGTTCACTCACTGTGCTGTCTGAGTCAAGCAAAATGGGAAAACTGAGATTAACCTTATCAATAAAAGTCTCCACGCGCTTACGTTTTCCTGCGTCATCATTGGATACTCCCAGTACAATAAGACCCGCATCTTTATACCGCTGCCAGAGTTTCTCCATATCAGGCATTTCTTGAATACAGGGCAAGCACCAAGTTGCCCAGAAATTGAGTAACACCAGTTTACCGTTGAAATCGTGCAAACTTGTTGCAGTGCCGTCCAGATGCTTTAACGTAAAGTTTAGTGCGGGAGCCTTTGTGCCGGTTAATGGTTTGATATTCATTGCGGTAAATAAATCAGCCGTCGCGTAGCCAGACACCAAAAAACATGTCCCACATAAAAACAAACGGGAAATTAATTTTTTCATTTATTGTTTCTCACTTTTTGCAGGTTGAGTCTGTTATTTCAAAACAAGCTCGCGTTTACTTTTATCCAAACGTCACAAATATTCGCTTTTTTTCATGGCAAGGTCTCCAGAGTTTCACGCAATTTTCTGCCATCTTTGTAATATTCGTTGAGTTGTACTGTCCCACTACTGTCAATGACTACCGTTATTCCCATACTGCCTTTGAAGGTGTCGTGCAATGCTTGGTTACTATCAGACAATACAGTGAAACTGGCATAGCCGTTGGCTAATTGCGCTGCACGAGAAGACGTTACCGAGTCAGTTACATAGTCGATTACAAGAAAGCGCACATTCGGGAATTCCGGGATCAATTGGGAACGAATATGTGACTTATGGCTATCACAGATTGGACACCACATCGTGAAATAGAGCACAATACCATCGGTCAGCGCCAATTCGTCGGTAAGGGTATGGTTATTGTTGAGGGTATCCACCGCAGTAAAATTCGGTGCTAACTGCGTTGGCTGTGAACCAATGGTACCGGATTCCACTGATGGGCGTTCATCGTTATCGGATGGAGTCAGGTCATCCGTGACACCCTGACAACCGGCCGTACTCAATAATGTGATCAGCAAACAAGCTGGCAGGCATTTTTTAACGTAATACATAGCTTACCCCCAGTGTCAGAACGTTGGTTGTTGGAAAATTTTCACCCCAGCCATCTTTGTCGATGGCGTGGTTCCAGGTTCCCTTGAAAACCCAATTTCGATCCATGGTGGAGTAAGCTGTGGTTAACGCAATCGAGCGTTTTTCAAAGCCACTAGTGGGATCGGTATAGCCATTGACTTCAGCTTTTTCTTCCTGTAGGTGGGAGAACGCAATCGTGTAAGTCACTGTGTTCATCGAGTCCAGAAACTGGGTATAACCAAATGACATGGTCGCCAATAAACGGTCACCAAGATTTGTTTTATAAGGCTCTACATATTTTCCGTATTCACGATTGACTGATCGCTCAAAATATTTCCCATAAGATAACAACAGAGAAGTGCTCCAGGGATATATGGTTTTTTCCAACAGCATATTGCCATCGAGTCGATAGAAGCCCCGTCCGGTGATATCAAAGCTGCTATCAACATCATCAAAGGGTGAAACTCCAGTAGGCAACGTCAATGTGGCACCAAAGTAAGCGGCTGGCCTTAGGTCCGCCAGTTTCTTTATCTTCCATATACACGTTACGTCATCAAAAGTTTCGTACCATAGATTGATTTTGGCATCACCTAGCCCATTGGTTTGAGTATTAAGACCGCCGTACTGGTTGTCATTCCAGGTATAGGGCATGATTACACTGGTTTGCCAGCGTGACGCAAGACGATGGGCATAGCCAAGGTTCAGGCGATATTGGCTTAAATCAGAACCAGGCGGGTCATCGGTGTGATTACCTTCTCTATTCCAGAAGCCGTCGTAATGTTCAATGTCAAAAGAGGCATCGACCATAACATGAGAGGCTTTAGGTAATATCAGTGAGCTGGAAGAGCCCCCACCGCAACAGGAAGCAGCATGAACCAACGTGCCGGGTAGAAAAACTGCCCCCGCAAGAAGAGGTTTTATCATTGTTGTAAATTTCATAGGCATGCCAACCTATTACATTGACATGCCCGAACCGCCGGGCGTCACAATGAATTTTGCGTAATGGTTGTTAGCATCGTTAGTGGCGGATAGCGCGTTGGGAGTCGCACCGTCAGTCGTTTTTTGTTCACCTTCCACCACCAACTTGACGTAGAGTGTGGCTTCGGTACCATCGGTTAAACCACTAATGCCAGTGGCTACCCATTGACCACCATGGTCGTGGCTTCCATGATCGGATGCCGTTACCCAATTGACAGCATCGGTCGACACTTCAACCGACATTGTGACAATGGACAACTCATGCAACAGGTCACCACTGTTCAATGTCGCGCCCACAGAGACAGCAGGGTAGTCCATCATGTTTTCTTTGGCGGCGATGAAAAGTTCCAGGTTATGGTTACCCGTTGTGCCGGTAAGCGCTTCTTTGAACAGATAATAGGTGCGGCCTTCGGTTTCATGTTCCATGCCATCCATGCTGCTATTACCATCATGACTCATGCTGCTGGAAATTCTATCGTTGTGACCTTTGAGTCTCACTTGAGCGGTGTCACCCATCGCCATTGCTACGCTAGGGTAAAAGGTGGCGTATTCGTCATCATGGCCACCAACCATCACTTTTAATTCCCAAAAACCCATGGATCTCCCACTCATCATGATGGAAGGCATCAGATAGTAAGTGGTGCAGTTATATTCACCATCCGTTGTACCTTCACTGCATGTTCCCTCGAACGCTGTGCCATGTACTAGGCCATCCATATTCATTTTTGGTTTAATGGAGACTGCCAGTCCGGTTTGAGCGGTATCGTCATGATCGCTGACTTTAAGTGTGAATTCAGTTTTTCCATTGACGGCAGGGTGCATACCGGGCTGGTACATTATCTTGTAACTATTCGTCATTGCGGTTTTGGCAAACGGCAAAACACCAATATTACTATTAGCCAGACCGCTGTTATCACGCCCATCTCTAAAATTGACCAGTGCTTGGACAAAACGGTTCTGAATATCGACAGGCAATTCTGCTGAAGTACCCTCAATGGTAATTATCCCAGAAGTAGTGCGGCCATCCAGCGTATCGTCGGCCAAGTCGTTAGCCAATGCAGCAAACAGAGCAAACTGATCAGTACTCTGTAGTTCAAGATCACTGGCCAATTGGCTAAATACTGCGGCCCTCAAACCACTTAACAAACTTGCCTGTTCGGCACCCTGAGTTGGATCGCTGGCATCAGTAGGAGCTGTTGTGTAATCCGGTGTAAAGCCAAACGCTGCTTCGAATGCAGTAACAGCTTCCGCTGCTGTTTTGCCATGCCGAGTAATTAATCCATGGACAATCGTGCTTGAAGGAGTAACATGAATGGTGTTGCCCGTGCTTGATGTGCCGCCAGCAATATGAGCAGCCATGAAACCCGCGTCAATATTTGTCAGCCCGGTTGCCTCATCAGTGAAAGTGCCACCAGAACATTCCACAATGAGATCTTCTGCCAGCCGATCATCGGGCAAGGTCACGTTGTATCCGCCATTTGCGGATGTGGTGAAAGGCCCGGCAACTACATTGCCAATGCTGTCTTTCACCTCACAATTGGCACCACTGACTGCCGAAGCAAAGACTGAACCATTTAGATTGTTCAGTGCGCCACCAGTATCAGGAGATGGATTGTTATTACTTCCTGATCCACCATTACAGGCAGTTAATAATGTGATAAGAAAAATCCCCAGACACTGAAAGTTGACACATTGTTTTTTTTTCGCGTTCATACCCGCTTCCTCCTCTCTGTTATAGTTATATACAGCACAGTATTTTTAGAAGGATTTTAGGCTAGAGACAAAATAGTATGACGGGAAGTGACATAATGTCACGCGACACTATGTCGCACTCATCATTGATTATGATGATTTCAGATTAAGGAATGCATATATAAAGTTTGTGATGATTTCAGATTAAGGAATGTATACATCAAGTTTGTTACGAAGTATTGTATGGTGGATTTTTTCTTAGAACACATCGCTTTCATTTGCAAGACGTAGTCGCATTAGATATGCAATCTAGCTACGATACCGTTAATTGGCCAAGTTCAACATTTTCTGAATACCAGTCATCGGGATTCGACTTTAATCTAATGCTCGACCTGATAGGCGAAGAAACGGTTCTAAAGTTTTATGGAATAGGTGACTTGTCAGAGTTATATTCTCAATCCATATTGGGCGACCGGGCGAAATTAGATATGCTGAGTTTAATGACGAGTGACAATCCTGAGTTTTACCTTTCGAATACCATTAATGAATATGTCTATCCAATAAATAATGGACAATTACTTCATCATCCACTGCATTCTAAAGCCTTAATGGATAAGGCTTTAGAAGCAAGCATACCATCCGTTATCCATTTACCTTTCATGGGAATAGATACTCGAAACGATGAAAGTATTGCCGATTTTATTTTTCGGAAATTGGCAAGCTAAATGTATTGAATGACTAATAATCGTTATTGAGCCAATCTTTATAGTAAAGTGAGATTTATGAAATATTTTTTATTGCTGTTAATGATATTGGTGTTAATAGGTTGTTCAGGCAATAAAAATGACAGCGCTCAAAAAAATATTGTCAGTACGGACTATGAGTTGAGCCACTTGAGGCTTGGCATCTCTTTTCCTCCTGTAGCAGATGAGGAGCAGAGAACTTTTTCCGCTTCATTGTTAAATGAACTGGGAGTTAAGTATATTAGGATAGGTGAAGATTGGTCCTTTAGAGAGCCGTCACAAGGAAACTTTATTTGGTCACCTTTAGATGATCGAATTAATTGGGCTATATCCAATGGATATAAAATATTGTTGACCATTCAATCTAATGGGCCAAGCTGGGCATGCAACAATATAATCAATGAGCGGTCCTGCGTATACAAAGATAATAATCATTTTGAAAATTATGTTAACCAGCTCTTACAAAGATATTCAGATAACATCTATAAAATTCAATTCGGAAATGAATGGCAATCAAAGTGGTGGTATGCGGGAAATGCTGCTCAATTTGCCGATGCGAGTAATATAGTTTATGAAGCCATACAAACTTATTCTCCAACTACAAAATTTGTCTTAGGTGGTTTTAGTGCAATATCCCTTCGATATTTGGCGGGCTGTAATGGGGTTGTTTCAAGCTTTCACGATGATGATGGCAGTTTTTATGATCAAGCATACCTTGATGAAAATTGTGATTCTGACATCATCAATATGATTCATGACAGAATTAATTACGTTCTACAAAATGCTCTGTATGATGAAGTTGATATACATTTATATGATGATGTTGAGCAATGGGATGAGTATTATCACAACATTTTATCAATTGTTTCGAAACCTGTTATTGTCAGCGAGTTTGGAGGGCCTAATACGAATTTAGAGGCATTGACTGAAGCCTATCAAATCCAACAACTTGAAAAATACATCTGTAAGCTCGATAGCTTAGAAATATCAGAAGGTTATTATTTTACTTTGGTGGATGGGGTAACCAATAATCCGGCACATTTGACTTCAGGGCTGATAAGCATAGAAACATTGATCAAAAAGGAAGCTTTTCATTTATTTAAAAAGTTTTCAGTGAGGGGTATTTAGGTTTCGCTAGTCCAATAGTGCTGTATGAGGTTCGCTTCGACTACTTTGAAGAGACAAAAGCCGTGGACTATATGGCCACGGCTTTTGTTTTCAGGTTTTTAGAGGTTAATGAGATTTAATTTCTTACGATTCTATCTTCATCCACCAGCAGGAAATTTTTGTATGTCTGTGACGCAACCAAATCCCCCGTCGGTCAAAGAACCGCCGCCACAAACAAAGCGTTCCTCAATAACGACACCATCTATCATCCCTTTTATCTGAAAACCATAGGCGCCGGCACGCGTGGGCATATACCAAATGTTGAAACGGTTAGGTGAAGCGCGATCACGTCGTAAGTCGCCAGTCAATTCCCTTTCTTTTAATACCTTCGAATCAAAGGCGTCTTCCTTTAAGTATAGTGCTTTGACCGAAAGATCTATCTCGGATGGCTCATAAGGATTGCCGTCTAAGTCTCGGATAATTAAGTCAAACCGGGTAGGTTCTTTGGCGAACACCGGTTCAGAGCGATGCCCAATTGTTATGTTATAGGTATTGCTGACACCTTCTCTGGTTTCGTGAGCTTGAAGCGGTGTGATAGTGGAAAAGCCGAGTCCAACAACCGTAATAACGGATAAAAGAGATCGTGTTACTGTATGTATCATAAAAACATCCTCTATTTATTATATTAACAACGCGGTTATCATTTTCTAATGATAAAACCATGTGGCTTTACAGCACTCTATAAATTAATATCATAACTTTATATAGTGATCCCGAAGTGAAGCGGGTGTCTGGATGCTAACCTAATATGGTTCAGAGGTAAATGCGTAATTTTCATTATCGATGCCCATGGTATTTGGCGTTCAACACGTTGTCTTTCTCCTATTAATTTTATGTTGAGACGAAATGACGACTAGGCCAAGGATGGCCGTAGGTAGAACACCAACAGTAGGCGCTTTAGGCAATGAAGAGGGCGTGCAATAAAACCTAAATCTCAACGGCTACAGGCATATAATGAATTATTTAATTACTGATATCTTGAAGAAATTCAAACATATTGTTGATGTTGCGAAGCAAGGTCAATTTTTATGTTGGTTAATAATATTCCGTTTACATAAAAAATCGCACTCATCATAAATGGTTTTTTATTTCAGGTAATCAATGTTTTTATCGCGTGATAGCTTGTCGTGGTAATATTTGTATTTCACTTGTGTTTCCAACCCGTGGCAGTCGATACAGAATGTTTCTTTAGCCCCCTTGCGACGTAGAAAGCTATTAAGAACGTTGCCATCCTGGTTCTTTTTAGTTGCAATGATGACTTGAGAAGCCGGTGTTGTCGTGTTCTTCTTCTCTTTTTTTCTGGGTGCCCAGCGATGCGGTTCATGACAGGTAATGCAAGCAATGGCACCAAATTCTTCGATTTCGTTTTTAGCATTAATTAATGGCAATACCTTGGGATCTGAGCGTAATACCAGGTCTTTCGCTGGATGGCTGAAGTGTTCGACAATCATTTTCTCCGCACTGCTTTTTTTACGATGACAGTCGAGACAGAGGCGATCACGCTCCAGTGCCGGTTCTTCACCTTTGTATGGCTGAAATTCACCCGCGTAGAGAAAAGGTATGTCGGGTTTGCCGCGATGCATGGTGTGACAAGTACCGCAAGCACCGGATTGTTCAGGGGTATGATTAAAACGATTTTGGTATTTTTTGGCGGTTACGCGTAGATCGTGGTCACTGTTGACCACCATTTCATACTCTTGGTGACAATGGCTACATAACTCCCCATCTTGATCATTTAGTTTGAGTATCGCTGTCCCGTTTTCTCCATCGTGAATACTGTGGCAGGTTAAGCAGGTAATCTTTTTCACCTCTTTGCCATTCACCTTGAGCGGCTTCTCTAATTCGATATTAACCGGGTGAATGCCTTTTTTCTTTGCTTCTTTTTCATTTTTGGCATGTTGCCGGTCGTGACATTCAGCACATAATTGGCCTTCATCGAAATCCAGTGGTATGAGCGCTTCGTTTATTGCGCCATGAATTTGATGACAACTCTGGCAGATCATTTGCTTGTCGCGTCCCAGAGTGGCTCCATTTAACGAAAGTAATTCCGGCAGGCCTTTGTGTAATTTTTCAGAGCTTGCGTAATGTTTAGTTTGATTGCCGGGCGGTGTTTTAAGGTAAATACCGACAGGATGATTAACCCCACTTATCGGCTTTTTTGTATTCCGTACATCGTCCAGTTTTGATTCATGACATTGTTGGCACAGGTCGCCGTCGTTATTCAGTACTCGTAACCATGGATTTTTATGTTGACTGTAAAGTGTGTCGGCCTTATCAATATCCGCTGTATGCGGTGTATGGCATGAGCCACAGGAGAGCTGGCCTTTTTTGCCGCGCAGTGTCTTAGAACTCTCCACTAATGGAAATGCTTTTGGGATTTTTTCTTCCTGTGTCTGGACCGGCTTTGTAGTTTTTATTTTGTTTGGTTTTTTCTTTCGTTGATGATGGATGTCGGGGTGTTGCTCACCCTGGCCAATGGCTTGGCGCGAATCAAGCACTGCACCGTGGTGGCAACTGTAACACATCCGTTCTGTGGCAACAGGTGGTACGCCATCCTGCCCTCCTTCATCTGTGCTGTAGTCTGGTGCCCAGGTGAGATGGCAGATAGTGCAATTTTTCTGTGATAGACCGGGGTTGACCACACTCACCAGTGATTCGGTTTCATATTCACGTAAGCGAAACACGTCGATACGATGATTGAGTGTATCGACCACATAGAACTGGTCTCGCCACACGGTTAACCCTACTGGTGCAGCGAACTGCAATGGTTCCTTTTTGTTATTAAGCAGCAATCCGACAATACGTCCATTCTGGAAAACGGATACCGTGCCACGATAGGCATCACTGACCAACAGATAGTGATCGTGGTAAAAAGCCAGGCCATTGGGGCGATAGAGTTCTCCTACCTCTAATCCGAAACGACCTATTTGACTAAAATAACGCCCTTGATGATTAAAAGCCTGCACCCGTCCATTGAGTACATCTACGACATGCACGTAGCCATCACGGTCGAATTTCAGTTGAAACGGAAACTGAAAATCCCCATTGTGTTCACCGCGCTTTCCCCAGCAGAGTAACGTTTTTCCGGTATCAACAGCACTACGGCAAATTCTATGATTACGTCGATCACTCCAGGTAATTATGCCATCTGTTACGGCAAGAGAGACAGGCTCCGGCGGTAATTCACCAGAAAGCAGCAGTGATTTCAGAAATTTACCACGTAGATTAAACACGGCAATTCTATGCATTCCACTGTCGGCGATATAAATCCGTCCATCTGCAATGGCAATTCCCATCGGTTGTTTTAAACCATTGTCACCGCCATCAAAGACAAAATCTTTTTTTCCGTTCGGTAAATAAACCACCACACGATTGTTAACGCCATCAAGTACATAACCTCGTCCATCATCATGTACTGCGATATCGGAAGGTTGATCAAGATCACCTTCGAATTGTGTTATTTTTTCGGCCATCAGCCCCGCAAAAACACTCCCAGGTAGCAGTAGAAAAAAAAGAAATGGAAGGAAGTATTGTTTCATTGTAGTAATTTATTAATACGAATACGATCATCTTCTTTTTTGAAACGATCAAAAAAACGAACAATAATATTGTTTTGAATAGCTTTAATCTGCATGGGTGTTGCACCCAGCGCTTCAAGATCAAACATTGCGTTATCTTTTTCGTGGCACTTTTTGCAGGAAGGTCCTTTCTTTTTTAATGGTGCATGGAGTTTTGCTTTAATCTTGGCGCGTTGATTTTCATCAGCATTTTTCCATTCGGTCTTTATTTTTTGTGCAAAGGTATTTTCTTTAAACAGTAATATCGGCATATCGTTATAGAAAGGAGAAATACGTGCGCCGGGCTGTGGCGCCAATGGTGCGCGCTTTTTGAATTGTGCTTTATGTTTACGTTCAGTCTGGATAGAGGATTCATTGATAATTTCAAGCGCATGGCGAGGTGCAAGCGTATTTCCCGCTTCAATACCATCGTAGGCTAGCCAACGGTAGTCCAGTGTTGTTTTTTCCGGACGGAAATGACAGGTTTCACAGGCAATATAACGACTATGCATATTCATAAAGGTACGGCTGCGCTCATTTTTTTGGTGTGGCAATGGTAGATGGCAAGTCATACAAAAGGGCTGTTTTTTTGTTGTGGGTAACGCTACGCGTTTGTGGAAAGGGGGCATGGAAAGATCATCAATAATGTCGATTTCTTTGTGTTTTTTTACCTGTTTCAACGATTTTTGTAAGACTTTGTCACTGATCTCGGTTTGCTCAACATGTTCTTGGTAGAGTGTTTTCGCCGTAGCGGGACTAATCAAGATTAACCAACAAATAATCATCACGATGGGATGTGATTTATATGAATTATTCATCTTTAGCCTCCTTTTCGCTTGAGCTGGATACAGGTTTAATTTTTTTAGCGACCTTTTTTTTAACTTTATTTTTGGGTTTGCGGCCAATCATTTTTTCTTGAAAGGCATCACCGCCGAGTACAGAAAAAGTGATGCTTTTTTTCTTGCTGCCAAAAAGCCACCACAACAGACTGCCGCCGCCTAATATGATGATAATGGGTAACAATGCGATTAATGCCTTGACCCATCCTGACTCCAATCGGGATTGATCCCGTGGTGCAATATCATTGATCACCGGTATCATGTCGATGTCATGAAGATCGGTTTTGACAAAGCGGTAATTTAAGGGGTGGGTCGCATAGCCATGGCAGCCACTCTGCGCACAGGTTTCGGCCAGGTTTTCGGTATGCGTAGCGGCTTCTTTTTCTTCATCACGCAACACTCCGTGGCGAAACTCTTTGGGGGCATGGCAGTCAATACAGGAGGCCCCCTGCATCACGTTTGTCTCAAGTAAACGGCCATGCAGTGTGGTTGCATAGCTGTCACTGGCTAATATAAAACGCGGCCCGACTTTTTCTTTCTTACCGGTTTTTTCATTTTTTTGTTCAACATTGGCCATGCGTTGATGATCGGCATGACAGGTGTTACACATTTTGTTGTGATCATTTTTATTCCAGCGTGAGCCGATAAAACGGCGCAGGATATGACCGCCAAACTGACCCAGCCATATCTCGCCTTGATGGCAACTGCCGCATTCGCTATCCAGGTGATCAAATGATTCTTTGAACTTCGGTAGCTCTGCTTCGCTGATATATAATTCGTTGGGATGACAGAAACGACAGGAGGGATCAGCAGCTTCTTTTTCTTCTCTGAGGCGATTGCCACCGGTCAGTCCTTTGCTCCAGCCATCACCATGTACTGAGTTTTTATATTCCTTAACAACGGCTTTGTGGGTGTAGGGTTCACCCTCTGAAGGTTCTTCCACATGGCATGATTCGCCACAGTTCACTTCACCGTTTTCCACCTTGTGAGGATAATCACGAATCTGGCGATGGCAATCCTTGCAAGGCACGCTACCGTGCAAGGCACTGTAGTAATGTTGTTTATTGATGGAGGCACTGCGTAACACACCCTTTTTATCGATATAATCGAGACCTTCCAGTGAGTGGCATGAAAAACACCCATCAGGATCGGGGTGACGTTGGGCAGCATCGACCGTCTGGAGGGAGACGATGAACAGCGCAATCATTAATAATAAAAAACGATTTAATGGCATATTATTTACGTCTATTTTTCTTTTGATACTGCTGCTGCGTAGACCGCCTGCCATTCTGGCTGGGGATGGAAATCAATACCCTTCTTTTTGCGTTTTGGGTCTTCGTCTAATGGTGCCGCACGCCAGTCCAGTGCCCCCCAGTCGCAGACATCCACACACTCATGACAGGACATGCAGGAGAGTTGATCCACCACAGCGACACGATCCACCATTTTAATAGAACCGGTCATACAGTTACGGGCACAGATATTACAGCCGGTGCAGCGGCTGCGTTCGACGCGAATGCGGCGGGTGAAACGCAGTTTAGCCCCAAGCCGATTGACTAGGCCGTCGAGTGCGCCAATAGGGCAAAGAAACTGGCAATAAGCACGCCCTTTGGTGGCGAAAAAACCCAGCAGAAATAACAATGCCAAATTGACCAATCCCACCGCTGACAAGGCAAAAGCCAATCCCTTTGGGTTACCACTGAAGGCATCAAAAATGCGTGGGATGGTGATGAAGTTACACAGGGTGCAGGCACTGATACCCAGCATCGGCATTAATGTCAAATAAACGGAAAAATAACCATAACGAATAGGTACCTGTGGTAGGGCGCGGTATTCGATTTTCCATTTGTCACTGAAAGTACGACTGACCAGCTCCGGTAATCCTCCCACTGGACAGATATAGCCGCACCACATACGACCAAAGAAGAAGGTGGTAATCAGTATGAGTGAGAGTATGTAGACACCAATCGAGGCCACCTGCATTTTGCTGGTGACGTCCGCTGGGCTTATACCGGGAAAGAAAAGATAAAAACGGCGTATGCACACTTTGCCACAAAGATCCGGGTTGTCCACTAACCCGGGTAGGAACAGAAAGGGGGAAAAGAATAGCGTACAGGAAGCCATTATTACCGCATAGCGGTATTTTTGGGGGTTGGGAATTGCTTTTATACCTTCTATTACTTTCATCATTATTTATCTCCGACTTATCTTTTGTGTTCGCGGTTTATTTTTCAAAGGTGTGACAGGCTTGACACAGAGCACCATTTTTGGCGGGAAGACGCAGCAATACTTCGGTTTTGATACGTTGATAGCCCAGGGAATGAACACCACCTCCTTCTTGTGCCAACTTTTCCAGACGTGCCTTTTTGTCAGACTGGAAGACACGGTTCCAGGGGTGTTTGACATAACTCACTCCTTTATCAAGGTCAGTGTTGGCGACTTGTTTTCCTGCCGGTTGTTTCTTGTCGATGACGCCGGGCTGATGAGGTGCGTGGCAAGTGGCACACATTATTTTTCCCTCTTTATCCAATGGCAAAATAATCCCCAGTTTTTTCTCTGCTTTGCGCATACGTTTACGCATTTTTTTATCGGGTTTTACCTGATGGTTAAGGGCATTAAAGTGAGGGGTCTTTAAGTGACAGCCAAAACAAATTTTTTGGGGCGGCAGGCGAAATTCCAGCTCATCACGTTTAATTTCTTTTTTGGGGTCTGGGGCTTTTTTGTGGCAATACTCACAATCCTTTTTATCAAACTCGCCTTTGTCATTGAGAAGTTTGTGGATGTTGGGGCGTTTGTAGTCTTTTTTGTTGTGACAGTTGGCACAGAAATCAGTTAACTGTTTATAAGGGCCACCACGATGAAAGTTATCCGCCTTTTTGTCGACTTTGTTGACAGGGGTTTTTGCGATATCCTTGATACCATGACAGGTTTTGCAATCGATCTGACCTTCATCATTGAGCGGGAACTCTTTCGGTAACTTCATATTTTCAGGTGGTTTTACCTTGACCACATGATGCAGTGAAGGCATTTCAATTTTCTTTTCTTCCTCTGCATTGACGGTAAGAGAAAAAAGCAGAATGATGCCGAATAATGCATAGGTTAGGGTGAGTGTTTTTTGCGACCCCCAACGCCGTAAGCTCAAAGGTTGTTGAGCTGCCTTGACGAGCATAATTATTACTGGGCTTCGTGCATCAGCCCAATCTGTATTTAAGTTCATCATAACCCTGCCTGTACCGCCTCACCGTGGGTGTGACAAATACGACAATCGCTACCGACTTCATGTACACCAGACAAACCGTTACCTGTTTCCAGGTCACCGTCATCCAATATCACTTCCATTTGATGGCATAGCACACAAAGTTGCGAATAATCACCATTGCTTACGGTAACGCTATGTGGGGCTTCGCGAATTGATGTATCCAGCCGGGTAACACCTTTAAGTGAGTTGTCGATAATCAGTTTGGCGTTATCAGTGCCGTGCATGGCATGGCAATCGATGCAGGCGACGACAGTACGATATTCATACCCCTGGCGCAGACCGGCATAGGTGCGTGCACCACTGCCGTCCACTGAGCCGTGCTGATCAATAAAATGAAAAGCCTCTTCCACCGCAATCAGTGGGTCGTCAAAACGGCTTCCGATGATCTCAAATCCTGCTTGCTGGTGATCCCGGTTGTGGCAACGCAGACAAAATTCAGAAATGGAACCGTAACTCGTTACTGTTTGTGTTTCATCGGGATAACCGGTGAGATCACGATTCAGCTCGAATAGACCATCCATATCAGAAGCAACGTGACAACCCACACATTGATCATCATTCAATACCGCCGTATCGCCTACCGTAAACGTGTGTGCATGTTGCCCTTGTAAGCGAGGTATGTGTGGAAGATCACTGTGGTTGTGGCACACACTACATCGTCGTGGTTCACTCTCACTGCTACCGTTACGCCCGTGACATCCTGTACAGGTGGTATACCCTTTGTCACGAACAATGCTGCGAATTCGCTTAACTTCTGCGTGAATCACTTCCATGGCGTGGCAGGCAGCACAGTCGGGCAGACGCCACGCCGCACCTTGGCCACCATGCGATGTGGTCAAAATCAAGTTGCCGCTTTCCACTGACACGGCACTGTTTTCGTCGTTACTGTCACCACAGGCAGACAACAACATATTCACCATTAACAGTGCTATGAATGTAATGTTTCTCATCAGCGGCGCTCTCGATGACAATCACTACAATAATGTGCGTTATGACAACGGCTGCAAGAGACCGTATTCATTCGCGCTTCGATGCCGTGTGTTGTTCGATAGCCGAGGGGATGAACGCGGCGTTGTAGTGGATCGCGGCGAAAGTGGCAATCGCTACAAAAGGAAATATCGATATGACATTGACGACACTTTTTTTCATCCAGGCGTGCATCTTCACCATGGTGTGTGAGATAGTCAAAATTGTGATCGTTTGGCCAGATAGTGTCAGGGTTTGTATGACAAAGATCACAACGCCACGGTGCAGTCAGTTGCACAACATGGCATTCATGACATATCGCCTCCAATGGTTCATTAGCGATGACAGTCAGTTTTTTTAACTGTTCAAGGTCAGTGATTTTGTTTGCGTTAAACGGATGGCACAGTAGACAACTATCACCTTCTTTTTCCATCACATCCATATGAGCATTGTGAGGGTAGTAAAGATCGGGGCGTTTGTTTCGCTGCTCCCACCAGGTTTTTTCCTTTTCTTGAGGCGTTTTTTTCACAGCCTCTTTGGCAACCGGCACATCAATTTTATCGTCGGCAAAGGAGGACGCTGCAAAGAGCATGAGCGAGCACAGCAACCATTTCAGTGCCTCGGTCATTAAAAAAGCTCCCCTGTACGATCATCAAAGTGGTAACTCAGATGTACAGCAATGCGGTATTCATTAGTCAATTGGCTATTTTGGATCGTGCTGGCTTGCGCAGAAAGCCAGAGTGGCGACGGTAATATGTTGAATTTGACGTGGCGTTCCAGTCGCACTTCGATGCCTGCACTGTGACTGCGGCCTGTCAGTCGTTTTTGTTGCTGTTGTAATACTCCACTCAATGTGCCACGCATTCTGGATGAGAGTGATTTTTGGGCTTCAAAATAAAAGCGGCTAATGCGCTCGTCGACCAATACCAGCCGGTCGAGTTGTGTTGTTAATTGCCACCCTCGGTCACTGTGGTAATCCATCGTTGCCACGGCACCGTAGCCGTTGCCGCCAAACTCACGTGTAATTCGTCGCCCGCTTATGGACCAGGTATGTTGCTGTCCCTGCCTGAATTGATATCCGGTTTTGAATTGTGATTGGCGACCGCGCGCATACAGGGAATAAAAACGGTCTTTGAAGGTGAGTTCATCTTTGCCGGGTTCGTAGGTTTCGTAGTCCATTCTTAATCGTGCTGGCGGTGTGTTATTTCCAATGTTTCCCACATTTTCAAAGTCCCTGTAGGCACTGAGTTGTACACTTTCCCACACGTTTTCATTAATAAGATAACTACCGCTCAATGAGAACATGGAAGGGGAGAGCAGGGTTGGTGTCTGTTGATGGACACCTCGCCAACCGATATTCAGGCGGTCAACAGTATGATGCTGTTTAAGGTGTTGCCAGCCGAATCGGCCATCCAGCGCATACTGGGCAAACCGGGGGACGAATATTTTCACATCGAAGCCGTAAAGTGCTTCGCCCTCAATGGAGCGAAACTTTTCAATACGACCCGGTACACCGCCGTAGAGTGTCAGGGTTGTTCTATTGGCAACCTGTTTGAATAACAGGCCATCGAGGGTGTAGAAACCAAAGGCATCGCTGCGCTGCAAGCGCCCAAGACTCAGCAGACTACCTTTGTCATTCAGTTTTTTTTCCAGATAGAGCTGACCGAGCGTTTCCCTCTGCTCGCCTTGCCGTTGAGAGAGTGCCAGCGTTATACCACTGCGCAAACCGGATGCCAGATCATCATAGACCAGATCCAGACGCTCTTCGATACCGCTTTCATTTTGAAATTGCCGATTATCCTGCTCGATAAGTGTTTCAAAACGTCCGGATACACCTGCATGAGCAGAGCTTGCTGCCAACATTATTGCTCCCATTTGCAGGGTTGCTATCAACCATTGGTAGGTCACTAGTACTAGGGGCCTGTCCGAGAATGAGAAGTCTGCTGCGGAAAAACCATTTTGCTCATGTTTTCTGTTCGTTTTCGTTAAATAGAACCACTATTCGTCTCAAATGAACGAAAAATCTGCCTCAAAATAGCTTTCCTTTGCGACGACTTTCATCTCAGGCAGGCTCCTATCTAGCGGATGTTAACGATCATTTTGGCAGTCCTGCTGGCGTTCATTTTATCCATGAAGGCGGTGCGAGCGGGGTGTGGTTTGTTCCATATGAGTGTGCGACAACAACACTGAGGGATGATAAATGAGTACTGGGTTTTTTCAGAGTGCACCTGAAAAAAGTGCCAGACTGCGTTGTTTGTCGTTCATTCGGAATAACCAAATTTCTCTCCTGTTGCCTTGTCTGGTATTTTTTAGGCACAGCAGGACTGTCAGAATGTTAGTAACGCTCCTAACTTTTCGTACTGCTTTCATCATAGATCCCGTTGCCATCTCTTTTTTTATAGATAGCCCAGGTTACGATAGCGGCTAGCGCCACTACGCAACCACCACAGGTGGAGCAACGTCCTTCTTTGGGTACTGTGCAGCTAGAGGCAATAACAAGATGACTAACTGCAAAACCAGCTCCAGCTACCCAAGGCAATAACTTCTCGTGGCGTTTCAGCCATTGTGTTTGTTTCATTTTTACGATCCTTTCGTCTGGGGGCGTGTGCTGTAACGGTATGAACACTTACCGTTACAGCACGCCCAGATGTGAATAAAAATATGCCACGGAGAAATCAGGCTTTTCTGCTTTTTGTAGAGCGGGTGATAGCGATACACATCAGACCGAGAAGCAACAACAATATGTAGCTTGCACTGCCACCACCCCCACCGGAGGAGTCAGAGGTTCCAGTGTTTTGTGGCGGCGGCGTTGTGTTACGGGACTTATTAACAATTGCATAGTCGCTGAAATGATCAGTCAGGAAGGCAACATAGCCTTCGCTACCTGTTTCGTCAGAGTGCGGCTGTACCACCACGATGTCATTGCTGTCGATCGCCTGCCAGGCAGCATTTTCTCCACTTGAGAAAATGACTTCAATCTCATCTGCGTTTGTTGCTGTGCCCTCGTAAGGGAGCTTCACTAACACTCGGCTGCCAGAGAAACGAGTCACTTCATGACTGTTTTTATCCATCATTTCCAATGAGAAGACTTGGGAGGCTAACTCTCCCAAATTGGCCTTTTCTGCAGCTAAAGCAACATCGTTGTCGGCAAGGGCAACTTGCATCCGATAAGTGGGGAATACCAGTTCAGTTTGCCCATTGGCTTCGGGAATCAGCGATACAGCACGCACGGCTTTGTTGCCATAGTTGGCTTTGTAGAGAAAGACCTCGCCGCTGCTGAAGTGTGTCGTCACGTTATCATTACTACTGTCTAGACCTGCTGCCGCGAGACCGTCAGCCGTGGGCATCCGTTTTAACACTCCGGCTGCGACAGGCGCCGTTGCTGACCGCAACGCAGTCATCGAAGGGTCTACTTTTGTGGCATAAAGAATATCGGCTACGTTTTCTGTCACCTTGCCGGTTTCATCCACTTGCATATAGGGGAAATCAAACAGCACGATACCTTCATCCACCAGTTGGCGGCCGGGCAGTTGGGTGACGGTCTTGATATTATCTTTGCCAAACAGACCATTCGTTGATACCAAAGCACTAAACGAACCATTTTGTTTGCGGTTATGGCATTCCCCACACTGTACCGATGAAGGCGAAGGACGGGCATTGTGGGAGATGATGTACGCATTGGATTCGGTGCGTACCATCACTGCATCGGGATTACTGACTCCTTTGTCCATTAACAAACTGTCATAGGCATTCTTCAGTGCAACAAAACCTTCATATTCTTCGGGGTCACCAAAGCGTAAGCTGCCGTGCGACATACCGACACTCACCCGGGTTAGTTCATTGCCGTTAGAATCCACTACCGCACCGTACTGTTCACCGTTTTCTTCCTTCAACCTGAAGACACTGTTGCGCTCGGTTTTATTCAACACTCGATCGCTATTGCGATCCTTCCAGTAATAACGCATTCGCGGATTGTAGGGCACGATTTTAAGCGCACCGCCTGCTTCGGCCCGGTAGCGATACAAAATCTGCATCGGGTTCCCATTACGATCCTTTTTGTCGGTAATGTGACATGTTTGACAGGTGACCACATCAAGGTGGGTTTGTGTGATTTTAGTCAGCGTAGTGATTGGGTAGCCATCCATATCACCATTGGATTTCCAGATTTCCCGATGGGCGCTGAGCATATCCTCATGACCTGATGGAATTGCCAGCTCGGCGGGAGCAGGGGCATCGTTATGGCAGTACTCACAGGTTTTAGCATTCGCGTTGTAATCGAGATCGTTACGCACATCCATGTCGGAATTGCCTTTGAGGAAGTTGTGATCTGCATTGAGGTCCACGTTCTCAAACGATTTTTTAAAGTAATTGCGAGAATGACAGGCATTGCAGTTTTCAATCGCCCGGGTTTCACCATTGGGTTCGGTCCAGGTTTTGCCTTTATGGACATCATCTCTGTAGTCTTCTTCCAGTGGGCCATCTTCACCATCTTCATAAGTTGCTGAAGCCACTTCACCGAAGCCGTAAAAGCCACGACGGGAGTTACTGGTGCGGTGACATAACATGCAGTTGTCATTCGCTGGGAAACGCAACATCGGAATCAACACTTTGCCGTCGTTATCAAAGGCATCAGCATTCCAGTTGATAATCGGTAACTTATCCTCTCCCAGTGTCAATGCATAGTTGGGGCCACCGCTACTGCCATGTCCATGGTCGTGCCCACTTGGCGCTTTGATTTCGCGCTCAAAGGTCAGTAATGACTTCTCCTCCTGACTGCCATCAGGATGTTTGAGATTGAGGAATTCCAGAATCGCGGTAGCGGCGTAGCGGAAATGACCGCCTTCTTTAACGAGGTAATCATTACGTAAACTACGAAAATGATCATAAGCTGAATCCGTGTGGTCGCTGCCATCGTTTGCCCCCAGTGCCGAGTCAAACTTTTTCATTGCACTGAAGTCGGTATGGCACATCATGCAGTCGGCTTCTACTACACCGCTTTTCTTCCAATCCCAGCGAGAGACGACACTCGTATCGGTATCCTGATTGTTTTCATCGGTGCCACGATTGAAATAGTCACCATCGAACTCGGCCACATCATTCGGGTTGGTATCGCAATATTGACGACCATTGCGATCTTTTTCCATCCAGCCACCGCCGGTGTGACAGCCGATGCAGCTTTTAATCAAACCAGCGCTGCCTTTGTCGGCAAAGTCATCGATACTGGCATTGTGTTTTTTGGCCAACACTTCGGGGTTGTTGCCACCCATACAGGTATAGCCACCAAAATACCCGGGAGAGACGAGATGCGGCAGACCACGCATGGTACCGAAATCATCGCGTGCCTCATCGCGGCCCGTCTCGAAATGATAGGCGTGGGTGATGACGTCGTAATCGTGACAACTGGAGCTGCCGCAGCTTACCTTTGGACTATAGGGTTTACCGCTGTCACGCACATGGTTGCCTTCTTCGTCCAGAAGCGGAATGGCTGGATGTAACAATGGTTCATCCACTGTATTAGCCTGTAATACACCAAAGGAAAGCATGCCAAACGAGAGTGCTAAAAACAGTGTTGCTATCGGCCTGATTATTTTTTCATTTATCATCTGCATAATAATTATCCCTAATATGTTATTACTACATCTTATTTATTGATTATGCTGCTTCCTCAGAAAGGCGCTTAAATCTGGCAAGTAATTGATCATGGCTCTCTTTGCGATAAGGGTCATCCACAATACAGTCTACTGGACAGACTTTGGTGCATTGCGGTGTGTCATAGAGTCCCACGCATTCGGTACATAACATTGGCTCGATGATACAAATTTCGTCACCCATCGAAATTGCTTCGTTGGGGCATTCGGGTTCACACACATCACAGTTGATGCACTCTACAGTAATCATCAGTGCCATCTTGACTCCCTGTCGTCGCATTCATAAAACCGGTGCGCCACAACGTATTAGCTTCAGCTTTCGATGATGTATGTTAATGGAGGAAAAAAAAGGCCGAAAGTGACATAGTGTCGCGTGGCATTTTGTCGCGCTTCTGTGGGTATAAAAAAACAAAGTGTGCCCACTGTTAGTTAGTTGATACACACTTCAAGATATTGTTTAAGTCAAAAATATTACTGAATATAGCTAGCGAACGTTTGTGTTGTTTCGATATTATTCAACTTGTGGATTGCCAGAGGTCGATCGATTTTTGTTTATCTTGGCACAGGCCACTAAAAACAATATTTTTGTTAAGGTTTTTAGTGGTAATGGCGATTGGAAAGGGGGGTAGCGTGAGATTACCGGAAGAACAATATTCTTCACTTCTCCTTTCACATATGTTTTTCTGACAAAAAATGAGATTTGGTGGCAGAATACAGGCTGAGGATACTGAGTGTGGTATCACGCGACAATTTGTCACTCTTCGCAGGGTATCATCGGGCTGTATACTATTTTAATGAACAATTTTCAGGCAAATCACGACCCGACCGCTACGCTCAATTTGCGGCGTCTCTTTATTTTGAGGAATATCGCCATAATCTGCACGTTGGCAGTGATTGGTATTGCCTCGCAGGTGCTGGCGATGGCACTGCCGCTACTGCCGTTGATGCTTATTGTCACTGCGCATGCCGCGATTAATATCATGACGTTGTTGCGAATAAGAAAGCCACACCCGGTTTCATCATGGGAATTCTTTGTGCAATTGGTGCTGGACACGTTAATTCTATACGCGTTGCTTTATTTCTCTGGTGGCTCTACCAATCCTTTTGTTTCACTTTTTCTGTTGCCGCTGGTTATTGTCGCATCTATCCTGCCTCAATGTTTTACCTGGGCCATGGCGGTATTAACTGTCGGTTGTTATAGCTTGCTTATCTACTTTTTTCAGCCACTGCCCCATACTCATATCCAACGCGATATTGATTTCGATGTGCATGTAATGGGCATGTGGTTCAGTTTTTTGTTGAGTGCGGGGCTGATTGTTTTCTTCGTGATACGTATGGCCAACAGCCTGCGAGAGCGGGATCGTATCCTGACAGAAACGCGAGAACAGGCCATGCGTGATCAGCATCTTGTCACGTTGGGCACCCTGGCCACGGGTGCCGCCCACGAACTGGGGACGCCGTTAGCAACAATGGCCGTGTTGATTGGTGAATTGAGACACGATCATACAGATGACATTGATGTACTGGAGAAAACAAAAATGCTGCGTGGTCAATTGGATCGTTGCAAGGGTATCCTGTCCAATATCACTGCCAGTGCCGGACAGGCACGGCCGGAAGGAGGCCGCGGTTTTGCCATCGATGATTATCTGAAGACGGTGGTCGGGTTGCTGCGATCCTCGCGTCCCACCGCAAGGGTTTCCTATGAATTGGAAGGGGCGCAGCCGACACCGCAAATTCTGGCGGATACAACCCTTACCCAAGCGTTACTCAATATACTCAATAATGCCGCTGATGCTTCTATTGACAGCATAGAAGTAAGAGGACGCTGGAACAGCGAGCGTCTGACCTTGAGTATTTGCGACCGGGGTGAGGGAATTAATCCCACGGAACTTGCTGCTGTCGGTACACCGTTTTTCACCACTAAGCCTGATGGGCAGGGGCTGGGACTTTATCTGGCCCGTGCGGTGATGGAACGCTTTGGCGGGCAAATACAACTGCTCAACCAAAGTGGGGGTGGCATTCGAGCAGTGATTGAGTTGCCACTTGCTACCATAAGAGTTCCGGCATGATCGCTGCGCAACAAAATGATTCGCCTGTGGACCTTCCTACGTTATTGTTAGCGGAAGATGACCGGCTATTTTGCGAAGTGATGGGGCAAGCGCTCACTAAACGTGGTTTTAACGTACAGGTGGTCAATAATGTTGATGAAGGTATCGCATTGAGTGAGAGAGCGGCACCTGAATTCGCTGTTGTGGATCTCAACATGCCGGGTCCCTCAGGCTTGGCGTTGGTTAAGCATCTTATTAATATCGACTCACATACACGGGTTGTGATGCTTACCGGTTTTGCCAGTATTGCCACCGCTGTTGAAGCAATCAAGCTGGGGGCTATCCATTATCTTGCTAAACCCGTCGATGCGGATGAAGTCATCGCTGCGTTTTACCGCAAAGAGGGTAATGTCGATGTCGATATCAACATACAACCGCTCTCCGTCAACCGCATGGAATGGGAATATATCCAGAAAGTGCTAAACGACCATAAAGGCAATATTACTGCTACTGCTCGTGCGCTTGGCATGCATCGTCGAACATTACAGCGCAAACTACAAAAGCGTCCGCAGTTGAGATGAGAGGCAGCAAGGGACCTGACGGGTCGCTTTGGGCCTCAATTCGTCAAGAAACATCAAACCCTCCTCGCCGATGAAACCGAGTGTAAGATTCTATCCATGTTTGGCTTTAGCATGCTCGTAAACTGACCAAAGCTACGGGACATTTTTTAATAAAAATAGCCAGTTCAAATTGTCTTATGTGGGAATTAAAAATGCTTAAAATAAAGTGGATGATGTCGATGAATAACTGGAGATAGACTCTCTTCCAGTTGTCGGTATATCACCCACTGGAGGCCAGTTTCGTGTATTTCCAGATTAGCATTCTGGCATTTTTGAATTAGCTGATTCATAAGCTTTGCGACGTTTTCTCAGATTTCTATTATCTTTAAAAAAGATATCTTAGAATGAATCTTTTTTCTGTTTCACTCCTTTTTGTGTCTACACCTTCGTTATCGTAAGTGCTCTTTAGAGATGTGTCGCTATACGTCCATTCCGCTTCTCCAGCGATCAATATATTGTCGGTAAGCATATACTCAAACCCAATAGTTGGCGAAAATTGATAACCGTCTGATTCGTTTTTAAAGTTGAGGTTTTCGGATTTATACGTATACTCAGTTTCCTGATAGGAGACTCTGGCACCGTAATACAGCTGTGATTTTTCTTTAATATTGGTTATGCCGAAAACCCCCATTCCAACACTGAAAGACTTAGATGTTATTTTATAACGATCAAAAATGGATTCCCTATTATAAGTTATGCTTTCTTCACGAAAAAAAGGCTCTATTCTTAATTTATCTCCCGCCTTTATCGGAAAGTAGATTGTTTGGTCGTCAGATTGTGTAGAAAAACCGATTCCCCATTCTGTTGCGCTAGTTGGTGCTGTAACTGCTAAGCTTATGAAAGCGACCAAAATATGTTTTTTCATTTTTTTCTCTTAATAGTTTATTTATGGTTCAGGTGATAAGGCTGCAAAAAACTCACACTGGTATATCTGTGGTTCCTGGTTGACGCAAGAATGCGTGAACCACAAATCTGTGGAGATCGTTTGTTGTCTAGGTGAGATATTTTCATATACGACAATCCATTGTACGATAATAAAAATTTAGCTTGATTATTCAGCCAGCTGACCAAATGGTTTTGAAAAAAACGAAATGTTTTATTAAGACAATAACTATTAAGACAGTAATGATGGTCGGGTGTGGGAATGTTAATTGCTCTATAGCGTAGACTCACGGAGTCAAATTAAATTCTCACACATGAATTGAATTGCACGGTTAGTTAATACTAATTGTATCATGACACGATTAAAATGAATTATTACCCTGGTATTTGGGTTTTATTTGTGTTAGATCTGCGGAAACCATAGGTCTATGGAAGATACATTCGAAAGCGATGGACGTTGTCACCGTTCGGTATGGTCGCTGTACTCGTGATCACCGATAGTGATGCGCATTTTTTAGTCATTACCCACGGCGCCTGGTTATTATTTGAACGTTTTCTGATGGCAAGATATCATCTATGGAGGGAGGTTTGGTTGTCAAACGGTTATGGTTTTTATCCGTCGTGGGGTTGGGGGCCCCAACCCTTGGGTGTCTTTAATTTACCCAGCCATTGTAATCTGAAAAAGAGCCTCTTGAAATTGAGCAGCCTAACGCTGCTCAATTTCCTGCTGTTCGGGCATTTCAATGTAAATAAAGAGTTAAAAACATCCTTTTCCAAAAAACAATACAATGAATTTTTTCTTAAATGAAGTGCCACTTTGGATGAGGGCGTAAAAAAGATACCCGATGACTCGGGCATCCTTTTTTACTTTTCATTTTTTCCATTCCGTAGAATTGGCCAGAAGGATCTTTTTCTCCACGGGTTTTATTGAGAGCATAATTTTAAGGCGCTACTTTTGGAAGCTCGTTGGAAAGAATATCAAGATTTGGTAACATAATAATTTCTATACGGCGATTGAATTGTCGGCCTTCTTCTGTTTCATTGTCAGCTCTTGGATGAAATTCGCCAAAACCAGCGGCAGAAATATTTTCAGAAGCAACCCCCATATCTGTTAGTAGATGGACAACGGTCAGTGCCCGGGAAGTAGATAGCTCCCAATTACTGGGAAATCTGGCACTGTTAATTGGCCTGTTGTCTGTATGTCCCTCAATTTGAAAACGCCTGTCGGAGAACTGACTCAATACCGCTGCGATTTGAGTCAGAGCATCTTTTCCTTCAGAGTTTAAATTAGCACTTCCACTTTTGAACAGGACATTATCAGGAAGATTAATAACAATTCGACCTTGTTCAATACTGACAGTTAATTGGCCGCCATCGATCATGGTTTTCAGTCGATTAACAAATTGTGCATATATTTCATTGCGGCGTTTGGTTTCGGCTTCAATATTACTCAGTGTGGCCATTTTTTCCCGAGAATCAGACAGGTCTTTCTGAAGAGCCTGTTTTTTTGCTTCAAGCGTTGTCAGTTCATCTTGTGTTGCTGTAACTTGCAACCTGGCGGCTTCTAATGCCTGCTCTGTTTTTTTAAGTTGCTCTTTATTGCGACTGATTTCATTTTGAGCGCTTTCCAGAGATTGGCTCATCGCCTCTTTTTCTGCCAGCGCAGCTTCAAATTTATTGCTGGATACACAGGCGGACATTAGTATTATAAAGGGAAGAGTGATGACAAGCGTGATGAATCTCATGATGGCTCCTTGAGTTTGTATGGGTTCGAGGTTCATTGAATTGAACGCAATTGCCTGTCTTGTTGTTCCCGTTTACTTTGAGCTGACTAATGGAATTAATGATCCATAGCCATTTGTTGCGAGATAGTGTCTCTTAAAAGAGACAGTTTGTGATTCAGTATTTTTTAATTTAGCTTCACAATATGGTTTCATTTCCGGGTTGTGCTATAAATCTTGCAATGAGCTTTTGTTGTCAGGTTATGGAGAATCAAGAATGAATATCCGGTTTACATTTTCCAGTTTGCTATTACTGTTCTTCCTACCTATCAGTGGTTATGCGCTAGAAGTGGCAGAGGTCAATGTGTCGGAACAGGTTTTGCTTGCCAATACCACTCTAAAATTGAATGGTGCCGGTGTTCGCAGCAAATTCTTTTTCAAAATTTATGTGGGGGCGCTCTATTTGCCACAAAAAACAAAAAATGCGGAGAAGGCTATCAACATGGAGGGAGGCAAGCGCATATTGATGCATTTTCTTCATAAGGAAGTTGAAAAAGAAAAGCTTGTCGAAGGCTGGGTTGACGGTTTTAAAAACAATCACAGCCGTGAACAATTCGAGGCTCTTAAAACAAAGCTTGAAGCTTTCAATAAACTGTTTGTCACCGTTAAACGTGGTGATCGCATTGAACTGGATTATCTGCCGGAAATCGGCACCCGGGTCAGCATTAATGATCAAATAAAAGGCAGCATTTCCGGTAAAGCATTTTATTCAGCCCTGCTCAAAGTCTGGCTGGGTGAAGATCCGGCAGATTCAGATTTGAAAGAGGCGATGCTTGGCAAATAATTCAAGTGATTTTTCAGCTGCTTGGTTGGCCCTCTTCATGTGTTATGGCTTCCAAAATGGCGGCAAATAGGGTTAGATACGCAAAACCCTTTTCACCAGTGAGCAGTGTTTCGCGATTCAAACAATCATGGCTGTATACGACGTAGACAAATTGATGCACAAGGCTCGCAAGCTGGCGGCGGATTATCGCCGGGCCACGGGGCAGGCGCTGGGCATCAGTAACGAAATTGCCACCCATGATGTGATTCGCCTCATGAAGCTGGTGCCCGCAGAGCCTAGCGCAGGGGGTTACGACGCTATCGGTACCGGCAGTCGCGAGGGTAAATACATCCAGATCAAAGGCCGCACCATTTTTGATGACAAAAAGGGTGGCCAGCGTGTCGGACAAATCAAAATGGAACAGGACTGGGATAGTGTCATGCTCATCCTTATGAACGAAGATTATGAAGCACAGGCGATTTATGAAGCTGACCGCGAAGTGTTGATTGATGCAACGACGGAAACCTCCGAAAAGCGTGCCAAGCGTGGTGCTATGTCGGTGGCGAAATTCAAGGCTGTCAGTACGCGGGTGTGGTCGGTGGATGATGTTGACAACGAAAATGCACCTGACGAGCAGGCTACTCGATAATTCACTTACCCCAGCTTTTTTATGTTCCCAAAAGGGCAAGGGTTAACGCAATAGCAGTAAACCTCCATGCAAACCATTACTGACATTCTTGGTCCTACCGGTCCTTTTGCGAAACATGTGCCCGGCTTTGCGGCCCGCCGCCAGCAGCAGGACATGGCCGAAGCCACACTCAGTGCGCTGGAAAATGATGAAATGCTCATCGCCGAAGCCGGTACTGGCACGGGCAAAACTTACGCTTATCTTGTACCCGCGTTGCTTTGTGGCAAAAAGGTGATGATTTCCACCGGCACCAAAAATCTGCAAGACCAGCTTTTCCACCGTGATCTGCCGACAGTGCGCAAAGCATTGGGAGTGTCCACCTCTGTGGCGCTGCTTAAGGGGCGCGCTAATTATTTATGCCACCACAGATTGGAAATGGTGGAAGGCCGGCGTTTGCGCCCCGAGCAGCAGGATCAATTGGCACGTATTCGTACCTGGTTGGGTCGTACTCAGTGTGGCGATATTGCCGAGTTGGGCGCGGTACCGGAAGATGCGCCCATTTGGCCGCAGGTCACCTCCACCGCTGATAATTGCCTGGGTGGGGATTGCCCAGTTTACAGCGACTGTTTTGTGGTGAAAGCACGCAAAAATGCTCAGACCGCCGAAGTGCTGGTGGTTAATCATCATCTGTTTTTTGCGGATCTCGCGTTGCGTGACGAGGGTTTTGGTGAGTTGCTGCCCGGTGTTAATGCTTTTATTTTCGACGAGGCCCACCAACTGCCCGATGTAGCCAGTACCTTTTTTGGTAGCAACCTTAGCGCACGGCAGCTCAACGAACTGGGTCGTGATGCTCTCGTCGACGTTCTTTCCGAAGCACCGGATGTGGATACAGTACAGGCCAGTATTACCCGATTAGAGAAAACGGTGCGGGATTTTCGCCTAGCGCTGGGTAACGATGCAAAACGTGCTCCCTGGGCGTCCATGGACGACAACGCGGCGTTGGCCACGGCCACCGAAGATCTGGCCGAATCACTGGCGAGGCTGGAATCTGACCTGGAGCCATTGGCTGAGCGTGGCAAAGGGCTGGAGCGTGACTGGCGACGCTGTTTGGAATTAAAAGCCCGATTGGATTCGTTTGTGAACGGCGGCAGTGACGAGCAAGGCGTGATCCAGTGGTTTGAGACCCATGCGCGTGGTTTTGCGCTACACATGACGCCGCTGGAAATCAGCGAGACCTTCCGCAGCCACGTCGATAAACACAAAAGTGCGTGGATTTTCACTTCGGCAACCTTGGCGGTAGGCGACGATTTTACACATTTTTCCCGTGAATTAGGTATCGAAGATGCCCATACCCGGTGTTGGGACAGCCCTTTCGATTTCGCTAAACAAGCGCTGTTGTATGTGCCCACCACACTGCCGCCACCTAACATGCCGGATTATACGGCAGCGGTTATTGATGCAGCACAGCCGGTGCTCGAAGCCAGCGGCGGTCGTGCTTTTTTTCTGCTCACCAGCTACCGTGCGCTGAACATTGTCGCCCGTGCGTTGGAAGGCAAAACCGATTACCCGCTGTTGGTGCAGGGCAGTCTGCCACGGGGTGAATTGCTGGATCGTTTTCGCGAACTGGGTAACGCCATCCTGGTGGGTACCAGCAGTTTTTGGGAAGGCGTGGATGTGCGCGGTGAGGCACTGTCCTGTGTGATTATCGATAAGTTGCCATTCAGTTCACCGGGTGACCCAGTGATGCAGGCGCGGCTCGACGCCATGCGTGAATGCGGCCTGAACCCGTTTTTTGATTATCAGGTGCCGCAGGCGGCCATTACGCTCAAACAGGGCGTGGGGCGTTTGATTCGTGACGTCAGTGATCGCGGTGTGTTGATGATTTGTGACCCACGCCTGTTTGGTAAGGGTTATGGACGCATCTTTCGTAACAGCCTGCCGCCCATGCCGGTGAGTCGGGATGTGGCGGATGTGCAGAGATTTTTTGCGGATGAGCAAAAATGCGAGGTGACAAACGCGTGAAACTGCTGGCCATCGAAACCGCCACCGACGCCTGCTCGGCAGCGCTGTCCATTGACGGTGAACTGTGCGAGCGTTTTGAAATTGCGCCACGTGCTCACACCGAACTCATTCTGCCGATGATCGACGAACTCATGGCCGAGGCGGGTATCACGATCTCGCAAGTGGACGCGATGGCCTTCGGTCGTGGCCCTGGTGCATTTACCGGTGTGCGCATTGCCGTGGGCGTGACCCAGGGCATTGCCTTTGCTGTGGATCTGCCGGTGGTGCCGGTCTCGACGCTGGCGGCGTTAGCTCAAGGGGTAAGAGGAGAGCGGGTGCTAGCAGCGTTGGATGCGCGTATGGATGAAGTTTACTGGGGTGCTTACCAGCGCAACGCTGCGGGCCTGGTGGAGCGGATCGGTGAGGAATGTGTCTCATCTCCCAGTGATGTACCGTGCCCTCCGGGCAATGACTGGCAAGGTGCAGGAGCGGGCTGGATGGCTTACGAAACCGTGTTAGTGGCGCGCTGTGAGGGACAGGTAACATCGTGGGATGGCTCGGCTTTCCCCCATGCCCGCGATGTGGCGCTACTCGGAGTAGCGGGTTACGAAGCCGGGCAGGGAGTGAATGCAGAACAAGCCCTGCCGGTGTATTTGCGCGATAAAGTTACCTGGAAAAAAGTCCGATAGGCTGAGTGGGAATTTTGCATCAATGTTATAGTGCCACACTGATAAGCAAGGGCTCTTAGGTTTCAGACAATAGCTCGAAACACGACAAAATATGGAAAACTCAATGGCTGTCAAGACGTACCGGACTCACATTATTTTGCTGATGGCTTCGTTGCTGGTTATTACTTTGGCGGGTTGCAGTAGTGCGCCGACCAAAGACAATGCTGCCGCGTTCGCCAAGCCTATGTCCAAGCTGGACCTGGTGCGTATTCTTGCCGGACGGGCTAAAAACAAGGTCATCACCTTCGAGGGCAAAAACCTTGCCGGTCTCGAACTGCGTAATTTTAATTTTCAGGCCACTATATTTACCCAGGCCTATCTGGCCAGAACGGATTTCCGTAATGCCCGTTTCCTGAGGGCGCGTTTCGACAAGGCCGATTTGACTGGAGCAATTATGGTGGAGGTCGATCTGCGCGAAGTGGACTTCCGCGGAGCCAATCTCACCGGGGTGGATTTTACCGGTGCCAACCTTAACGGTGCGGATTTATCCGGAGCCAACCTGCAAGGGGCTATTTTCAATCGCTCGCTATTGCAGGGTATTAAATTGAAAGGTGCCGTTTTGTATGATGCGCAGTTCGTGAATGTGTATTTGGGAGACACCGACCTCAGTGGTCTGGATTTGCGCGAAGTCAATTTTCAGGGCTCGGATCTGAGTAATAGTATTTTACGTGGCGCCAACCTGGAAGGGACGGATTTGAGCGGTATCAACCTGCGTGCAGCAGACCTGGGCTCGGCTAATCTGACACGAGCCAATCTGGACTCGGCGATTCTTAGCGAAGCCCTGTTAACTAGTGCCCAATTTATGGATGCCAGCCTGGAAGGCTGCGACCTGCGTGGCGCTAATTTGTTTGGTGCCCGTATGCAGGAGGTCAACCTGAAAAAGGCCTTGTTGCGAGGTGCTAATCTTAGTGAGGTCGACCTGACCGGCGCTGATATGCGCGAGGCCAATTTATTTAATATAACGGCGGTTAATTCCAGTTTTGCCTGGTCGGACCTGCGCGAGGCGGTGCTCACCCGAGGGGATTTTACCGGCACGAATTTCAGTGATGCCAAACTGAATGAGGCGACTTTGCTGAAGAGTATACTGATCAGGGCACGCTTGGTGGCGGCGAACCTGATAGGTGCTAATCTTAGAGGGGTCGATTTTAATGGGGCCGATGTGCGTGGCGCCAATTTCCGTGATGCAGACTTACTCGATGCAAAAAACCTGTCGCGTGCTCTAGGTTTAAATAAAGCGCGGAATCTTGACAAGGCCGTGTTGTAACACAATTATATTTTCAAACCATAACCCTAGATTCCGCAGTTGACCGCTTAGAGGATGTATTAACATTTTGATCAACATCCTGTTTTATCGTTTTGGCGAGTTCACCTGCTGGATGAGTCGCTACGACCTGTATAGCACGTTGCCTTTTGCGTCTGGCCGCGTTGCGAATCGTCGCAATAGGCAAGCTATTACTTCTCATCGCGCCTCGCCAGTCACAAAATCCAACGCACTCTACAAGCCGTTCAACTGCGGATTCTAGGATAACCCATCAGGGATGAACGGTACCAATGCAAATTTCTTCCGCTAACGCAGGGTTTGTTCCCAGCTCAGGGCCACCAATAGCGCTGCCGACAGCACGTAAACCGGCTGTCGAGCCGTCCTCCAATGGGCATGCCGATGTATCTTCGGCAGTTAATGCACGTGCCTTGCCGCAGATTGCCCCACCGGTTGTATCTGCCGATGCTTCCATTAATGCGGCGAACAATGCTGATGCATCACGTGCACTGGTACTGGCGCGTCAGCGTGAAGGCGTTGGTGATTTACCCGGTAATGTGCAAACAAGCAGGTTGAACAGCGGGGCGGCGGCACAGCGCGCAGTGATGGAATATAATAATGTGGCTACGCAAGAACAGCGGTTTGAATTGAGCAGTGTACTTGCCGGGATCGATGTTTTTGCGTAACAGCTCAGCTTACCTTTGATTTGCCCGATTACTGCGTCAAAAGTGCTCATTTACACCTGTAAACTCCGCGCTTTTTCCTTGTTATCGAACAAAACAAAGGCAATCTGAGCAGTTACGTTTTTGTTTAACCTGAAATCCTCAATATTTTTCTCTGCGTTAATGAGACTTTAGTCAGGTTAAAAACGCACGCCGATTTTGGCGCTGGTGGAGTTGTTGTCGCCCATTTGCTCTGTTTCTGCGGCAAAATTAACCAAACCTAAATTGAAGTTAATGCCAAGAAAATATTTGTTTTTGGTCAGGTTCTCGTCATCCAATCCTACGTTGGTTTCACTGTCGATCCACACCTGACCGATACCGGCATAGGGTGTGAAAAAGGCAAAACCCTTGGAGACTGACAACTCCAGTCCTTTGGTGGTTAAATCCAGTTGGTCCACACCGGTCAGTCGTGAAAAAGTACCACGAATGGAAACGGCCGGGCTGAGCATGCCGCCTTCGAGCAGGGCATAACTGAGTTCGCCACCGATCAGCCCGATGTTGCTGGAAGGCACAGACGTGTAAAACGCGCCGACATCAAAACCGAAGGGCAGGCCCTTGCTGACATGTAATTTGGGAACCAGTAACTGGCTGGAGGTCGCCTCGCCGCTGGTCGCGGTTTCCAAGGCAGAACTTTCCAGAGAAGTGCTGCTCACTTCAAAGCCGATATCAAAGCCCAGGCTGCCCAGAGGTTCGGCAGGTCGAATGGCTTTGTAGCTGAGTGCGGCGCCGAGGTCGGCGGTCAAGTCTTTGAACAGGCTTTGGCTGAGGGCGCCGACATCGTTGATCTCATTGCTGGCCGAGGTTACTGGGGACAGGGCGAGAGTTGCCACCGTCGTAATAATGCATTTCCAGCTCGGGTGTTGGGTTCTCGGCATGTTTACTGCTCCTGACTTTTGTTGACCGCAGGTACTGACTATACCCATATCGCTCTCAATAACTTGTGGCTTTTTTCACAAGCTACCGGAGCCTCAAGTATAGCCTTGCTTTGCGGGTTTGGTGTAGTGGCCGTCACATATTTTTCAAACATGTTATTTCGGCTATTGCTTTTTAGCGTTAAAAATCCGTCCCATTAATAATACGCTGGTAACTTGCAAAACGATCCCTGGATATTTTCCCGGCGCTGATCGCTGCCTGCAAGGCGCAGTCAGGCTCAACATCATGACGGCAATTGCTGAAACGGCATTGGCCAAGGTAAGGGTGAAATTCCCGAAAGCCCTCGGTAATTTGCGCCATGCTGGCGTGTCCCAGCCGAAAAGCGCGAACTCCGGGGGAGTCAATGAGTTCACCGCCATGGGAAAAATGGTATAGCCGTGTGGTTGTCGTGGTGTGGCGTCCTTCGCCGCTACTCTCAGATAACGTGTTAACGCGCAATTCTTCTTCAGGCAATAACACTTGGACTAACGAAGATTTACCGACACCGGACTGGCCGACGAAAATACTGGTTTTATTTCGCAGGTATGCCAACAAATTATCCAGTCCATGTGCGCGTTTGGTGGTGGCATAGATAACACCGTAACCGATATCTTCGTAGGCCCGAAAGCGGCTCTTCAATTTGGCAAGGGCCGTGTCGCTGAGCAGATCAATTTTGTTGATGATCAGCACCGGCGGTATTCCGGTCATCTCTGCCGCCACAAAATAGCGATTGATAAGATCGACATCCAACGCCGGTTCTGGTGCAGCTACAATCAGAATCTGATTGATATTGGCTGCTACCGGCTTGAGCTGGTTATCGGCATCCGGTCGTTCGAGCAAACTGTGGCGTGGCTCCATAGCCACCACCACGCCGGTATGATTGGGCCCAGCCTGCCAGACCACGCGGTCTCCACACACCAGTGGTGGTAGATTTCGACGTAACAGGCAGCGGTGTAGTTTCTGTTGGCTGTCTTCGAGATCGATTTGTGCGCCGTAGCGGGTGATGACGCGCCCTGGTTGTTCCGGGCCAAGCTCACTGCCTTGTAGCTCATCGGCAAGGCGGGCGTTCTTTTTTTGGGAGCGGGTGAGGCGTTCGGCCTGGATTTTTTCCGCGCGCCATTCCTGGCGGCGGGTGAGTTTACGTTTGGCCATGGGCTCCGTTATTGGCGCTGAGTAACATGTCGATTTTGGCAGCGCAAATAAAATCATTTTGTGACAACCCGCTAATAGCATGGGTCGTGTATTGAATCAGGCAATGGTTATAACCCACTTCCATATCTGGATGATGATCCTCTTGATGGGCAACCCAGGCCACGGCATTGACGAAGGCCATGGTTTGATAATAATTTTTGAAACGAAAATCCTGCCGAATTGTTTTGTTATTATCGCTGAGAGTCCAGCCACTTAATTTCTCCAGCATGGTGTGCGCATCATGGCTGTTCAGAGGTTTGACACCACCTTCGCAAGGTTTACAGGTTTGTTCAGTAAGGCTGGACATCGTTAGTTTGCTGGATTATTGCTTGAATTTGTAAAAATGGGTGTTGAGGTATTCCACCACGTCGTTGAGATCATCCAATGAAAAATTGGCATTGGCCGCCGCATCACAAAACTGCACCCGCGCATGCAAATCCGCAAAGGTATGAATAATGCGATTAGGGCGAGTGTACAAGCGATTGTCATGGCAGCTCGTGCAGTTTTTATTGTGCAATATTTTACCGTGAGCGACATCCGGAGCACGGTCAGCGGCCCATGCCGTTGTCAGCGAAAAGGCTGTCGCCACAAAGAATGCAAGTGTTTTAGTTGTCATATCAGTTACCACCGTTATGCTTTCAATATCCATTTTAGTGCCGTTATGTTAGGCGGATACACCTTAACGGCACTCGTAACAGTATACCTGCAAATGAGGTTAACGAAATATACCGATGGCGTTTGAGATTCAGGCTTTCAGTGTGCGTCATATTTGTTGAGAGCGTGTCAGAAAACCTGAATCGCAACTGCGACGGGATATATCCGACATTTTGTTGCGGGTTGTGGCGAGAGTGCGGAGAAAATAGAAGAGAACGCCCCCAATTTTATCGGCAGCTCTGATAGTATCGTCGCCAAATGTAATAACTCTGCGAGAGGATGACCATGTCCGATACTGTGATACCCAACGCAAAAAACCTGATCTGGATTGACTTGGAAATGACCGGGCTGGATACCCAGAACGATGTCATTATCGAAATTGCCACCATCGTTACCGACAGCGAGCTGAATATATTGGCTGAAGGCCCCATGTTGGCAATTCATCAAAGTGATGAAATCATGGCGAGCATGGACGAATGGAATACCAAACAACATGGACGCTCGGGCCTTACTGAGCGAGTAAAAAACAGCAATATCACCGAATCAGAAGCCGAACAGCAAACCATTGCCTTTTTGCAGCAATACGTGCCCAAAGGTAAATCACCCATGTGTGGCAACAGTATTTGTCAGGATCGTCGTTTTCTTGCGCGCTGCATGCCCGAGCTGGAGAGCTTTTTTATGTATCGTAACCTGGACGTCAGCACCCTCAAAGAACTGGCCATACGCTGGGCACCGGACGTCGCAAAAAGCTTTAAAAAAGACTCCAGTCATCTGGCATTGGATGATACGCGAGACTCCATTAATGAGTTGAAACATTACCGGGAACATTTTATTGAATTTTAATGGCCTTGATAGACTCATTGATAAAATCATAGGCAATCTAACAAACGCAATGAACACAAAGTAGATTAATACAAGCCCACTTCTGGGATACTTGCTTTGTTTTCCTATGCTACGGCAATCCGATTGTGCGCGGCATTAGGCTTTTTCGACTAGTCTAGAGGGAGTATTTCTATGCTTAAACTCTCCGTTTCTCCCGAAGGAGAAATAAATGATCCGAATGTTTACATGACCTTTTTATAAATCTCATTACTGATATCATCTTTGGTTAGATGATGCCCTTGCCAAATGTACACACTCCTTGCGCCTGCTCCAAGTGCTAACTCTCGCAATACTCTATTTTCAACCTCTGACAAACCATTCTCGTTTTTAATAATCTGATGAATGATAACTATTGGTGAGGCCTGAAAAAGACTGCGCGTTGTTTTTTTAAGGATTTCTTTTAGCAATATTTCGGCTGGGGTAAATTCACCAATAGCAAGCCTTTGAGTCGTAAAAGGGGTTTATGAATTGAATCTTACTTCTTTTCGGCTGTCGCTGATTGTTACAAGATAACCATTCTCAATAACTTTCACGTAAACAGTTTCTGATAATTTGCCCAATATTTTCATTGTATGTACTACCTAGGCACGGGATGTCAGGTAAATTGAGCCGAGGTAATCGAGAACACAGAAAATCAATTACCCGGACCCCATTGGCTTCAAACAGCAGGGTTCAGCTGCACTGCCCGTAATTGTCATTTGGGCATCTGGGCAAGGTTGGACACAGTATTTTGAGGGCCCTCTAATTTTTTGGTTTTGTTACGTCGTCCGTGTTCCTGTTTGCGTAAATAATGCTTTTTACTGCAACTATCTAAACTTATCTTTCAGTCTATCTTTCAGTTTATCCTTGGTTTTATCTTTTACTGACTGGATTTCTTTATTTAATTCACTTTCTTTTTCATTTTTAAATGAATCTATTTTAGCGTCAATGGCCTTGATGCTTTCCTTAGCATTCTTTTTCTTGGAATCCATATTTTGCTGAATGCCACTAAATTTTCCCAGTTGTGACTCAAGCTTTGCAGTCAGCCCTTTTATTTTTGCCTCGACTTTATTATTGAGTTCTTTTTCAAATGCCTGCGCTTTTTGTTTGAATTGTGCTCCCATGGCATTCTTAATTACCGCATCCAAGTTTGACGAGATATCAATATCTTGATTTTTTATTGTTCCTCGTAAATCAGCCGTAACATCAAAGGTTTTGACGCTCTTTAAAGCTTCGCCGATTGTTTTGGTGAACTTTCCGGTTTTTTTGTCTAAGGGGGTATTTGGAGACATAACAAAGTTTGCTGACTTCACTTGTGATGCCAGGTTTGCATTTAGCTTACCTTGTTTTAGCTCACCGTTTAACACAATGTCCGCTACCGCGCTATCGAGGGAAAGAGGGAATGACTGACTTTGTGAGACAGTGAAGTGACTGACCTTGTAGCCAGTCAGGTTTAAATTTACAGTATCAATTGAATCATCGGGTTTTATGTGATTGAAATTGCCGGAGAATGTTAATTTATTGAGGTTGTCCATCCTCTCCGCGTCAAATAGAAAAGTCAACGGGCGCCCGAGTATCTGTTGGTCTGACGAAATGTCTTTGACTTCACCATTCATATTACCTGATTCCAGTTCTAACGAAACGCGCGTGGATTTGATTAAAAAATCAGGTAGCGGAGTGTATTCCTTAAATTTAATATCGATGCCTTTGTGGCGCGGCACGTGTTCTTCTTCATGTTGTTTTGATGTTGTGGTATTCAACAATTTGGGAGCCAACCTCTTGTACCAGTCTATTGCGACACTGCTCCATTGAGTCACCGTTTCACCGAATAATAAACGACTGATGTTGGACAAGCCGGATGACGACGGAGAATATTTTTGCGTCAAACGTGCAATATCGTTTGAGGATGCTTGTGATATAGCCTTGATATCATTTTTTATAAGGTTGACGTCTTCACGTAATTCCTTGCCTGCACTGGTTAATTGATCGAGGTCTGATTGTACGTTTTTCTTTATCGTTATTAGTTCATCAACAGCAATGGACAGGGCTTTCAGGTCTTTTAGCTTATTACCTGTTTTAACTGGTGTGATTGATTTTAGCGTTTCGCTGTAAGCATCGAATTTGGCCTTATCAGGCAATTCAGGTATTTTTTTATCCCATTTTTGTTTTGAGTTATCGATATTGACCTGAGCTTCATCAACCATTTTTTCTGATTCAAGTGTTTCTTTGGCCAAGATATCTTTTACATCAGGCATCTCAACTGAGGGCATGGAAAAATCGAATGATTCGTTTGTCTCCGAACTGGGCTTTTTAATCGGTTTTGCAGCAACTTCACCGGAGGTGGTGCGCTGGGTGTTTAGCCTGACTTTTTCTACATGCATTTCATCAACGATGATTTTCCGTCTTAATAACGCTAGTGTGTGCATATGCAGCTCGATACGGCCTATCTGCACGGCATTGACCATTGGGTCTTCAGGATTAGTGACTTGTAGGTTGTGTAATTCAACACCGAGTGGTGAAGTCGTTATGTCGGCATGGTCAAGTTCCACTTTGGCACCGACTATTTCGGTACCGGTATGCTCAATGGCTGCTTTTAATAAAGTCTCGGCGAAAAAATAGAACCCTCCCACAAATAAAATGGTAAACAATAAAAAAGCAAGGAACCCAGGCCAGCGTATCCAGTTTTTCATCAGCTGCCCAACCTTGTTAGTGATCTATAAACAGTAATCAGTTTCGAGCCTTTTATAATTTGTACAATTTTAATTTTGTTTACCCACTGTAGTAGGGACGTTCGATATTTGGTAATTAAATAATTGGCCGCCAATACAACTGGAACGAATAACGCAAGGGAGATGAGTAAACTGCCCATGACGATCGTATTATTGAAATGCGCCAGCCGCCAGACAGTGGAATTGTACAAGCTTACCCAGAGTTGTTGCATGGCTTCGTTGCTTAGTACAAGCTGGCCAAATTCATGGAACAGTGGATCAAGCAAATAGCCAATACCCGAAAATAAGGCAAAGCCGAGGAAAAATGTTGCAAGGTTGACTCTGATAACCAGCACTAACAAAATGACCAGCAGGTTATGTAAGCTGAATAAGGGTGTAAAACCGATAATCATCGCAAACGCCAATGCCAGGCTGATTTGGCTAGGCCGGGTTTCGGAATTGAGTACCTTAAGAAGTGTTGCCAATGTATTGAGCATTTACTTGCCTAATGTCGTGGATTGGTGTGTCATATTTTATATGGCCATTATTTCAGGAAATTGCAAGAATTCAATCAGTTTCACCGCTAAAATATTTGAATTTTCTCAGCCAGTAATGAAGTCAAGTTGACATGATCGCTGATTGTAACAGTATTGAACGGGGCGGCTTGTTATAATTAAATCTGGATAAACCACCGCCTTTGGTAGCGAGACACGAAAAGGCTCTGCCGTTGCGGTGTGCAGAGAGGGAAAAGGCCTCATGTTATGGGAGAATATCGCCAGCAGGGTGTGGAGTTGGTAATCAATGGGGGCAAAGTAATTGATTGTTAATCTCCACCGCCACCACCGCTATCACCACCAGAATCACTATGATTATCACGATTTGAATTACTTCTCGAACCGGCTGGCTCAATCTCTATGCCACCTTCGCCACCTCTATTTCTTATTGGTATGCCAAAAACAATATTTTTAAATGGCCACGGAATCCAAGCTTTTGGAATAGCTTCCGGTGAATGCTCATAAACCAACTTTAATACAAACACTGCACCGAAATAAGGAATCAGCCAAACAAACAACAACTGTCCTATTACTTGCTCTTTCTCTAGTGTGTGGTCATGCTTTATTGCCAGTGATGCAAGGAAGTTTAGCCACAGAAGAACTAGAGAAAACACGATTAAGATAACAGTTATTATTTCCATATTTGTCTTCTTTTAGTTACCGCAATCAATCGTGTCAGAGTCAATGATTTTCTTTTTTTTCTCTATATCTCTCTGATTTTCTATCACCCTCTCTAGCATTAGTTAGGAGGTACTCGTCTTCCGGTTTTCTTTTCAATTTGTTGCTTAAATCGTCCGTCGCCTAATATCCATGCCTTATTGATTGAATCACGTATCTCTTCAAGAGTATAGTCGGCAATTTAACGCTCAGATAATACATGTATTTTTTTGCCGTGTTTCATCTGTTTTCGCAAGCGCTTGGTACAGGAAATGCGGAGTTAGCAGCTCTATCGGCTTCCCATGTGCGTTGACTTGTATCGCCCTTCCCGCAAGGTATCCGTTCTATCATAGGTTTGATTAATATAACGAACATAATAACGCTCTAGTGATTGCATCAATTGATTCACCTCGTATTCTGTTTCTGGTGTCATCAGCACGTAGCTATGTACAGCGATTTTGTATTTTCTGCTGTAGAGCTTGAGTTTATCTAGATAAATCTTATAACCATCGTTGTTAAAGACATAAGCTTGTTCGTTATTTCCACGTTGAGGAACATGCTGTGGGGTGTCAGGTAAATTGAGCTGAGGTAATCGAACCATCAGCTTTCCGCGTCAAAAAACTCAAATTAAGAGTAACGTCAATAACATAGAAAATCAATTACTCTGACCCCATTGATTAAGATGCTTTAATTAGACACCCCATTGGCGTGCATTAATACCGTTAACAAAGTCGCTTACACCTTGGCTGAGCCTGAAACTAACTGGATGCTCTATGAGCAAGCCTGCCACCTTGAATAGTGCCAGCATAAAGTTGACCGATGAATGTCGAGTGGCCCTGCATCTCGCTATGGATGGCGAAAAATGCAGGCAGCGCTGAGACCGCAATAAGAAACTCTCTATATGTGTTTGCTGTAAGCACTTTGCCTGGCAGCGACGATGACAGATGAAGTATTCGATTTTGTTAACGGATTTTTAGTTTGGTTCTTCAAAGGGCCGAAAAAGATAGTTAATGCCTATTGGCAGAGTTAGGGCTCATATGCGTTATGTTTCGTTATCTGGCAATTTGAGTAAACGCTCGCTACGCCATACCCGTATGATATGAACCGAGTCTTGCTCCCTCAAGTAAACAACGCGAAATGGCGAATGGATTAGCTCCCTTATTCGCTCCTCCCCAAATTCTGGTACAACACGCCCTATATCCGGATTATCTATTAACGTTTGAACGTGCTCAACAATTGCAGCTACAAACTGTTTACCTATATGGGGGGCGCCTTCCTCTTCGTAATATACCTTGATACCTGCTAAATCGCTGTAGGCTGAGTGGGATACAAATATTTTCACTTATTCAATACCCAGCTTTTTCTTTACCTCATCAAGCCCCTGCTCTTTGCCTTCGCGAATTTCCATTAAACCTGCGGCAACGGCCTTCATAAACTCTCTTTCTTCTTCATTTTTTTCATATTCATCAAGACCTTGCATTACTGCCACACCTCGACCTCGACTGGTAAGCAACACAGGACGATGAGTATCTTTGGTGTGATTTACGACCTTACCGGGGTTAACCTTCAGATCTGTAAGGGGAATTATGTCTTCTGAGAACTTAGTTTGCATGGAAATTACCTCATTAAATCGGGCCTAACAGGTCTAATTATAGCACCTGTTAACAGGTCTTCAATGAGACCTCGGCGAGGCAACTAGAACCCTGGCTTTGAGAAACATATCTTTGCGCTGGATGTGTGTGCTTATGCCATTATGTCTAATCAAGTTTGAACCACTACAGCTTATTGAGGTTAAGTTTTGGGGTTGACGCCACAGTCGCTTGTTATGCAAGCCGAAATCATTTTTTTTGCAGTTAAATCTTCTTTTAAGCCAATATTCTTAAAAGTGATCTTGATCTTTAGCTTTTGCTGTATCCTTGAAAAGCTTTCCAGGAATTCAAGCATCTCTGAATGATTTAACTGATTTCCCTCTGGTTGACCTTGATATGTAAGTACAACAATAAAACTTGCTAAGTTTACTTTTCTAAATTTTCTTGTCGTTCTTTTTCGTATTCATCATAAGACTTGCTCGCTCTTTCCATGCATTCGTCGTACTGTGATATTGGTAGTTTTGCGCAATCATGACGGTTGTTTAATTGGATATTGTCATATATAGCTCTATTACCGCATCCAGTTATAGAAATTATGGTCATTAATATCAGGATCATTTTCATTATTTCGTCTCTGTTCGATTAAAGGCATAACATCTAAGCATTTATACCCCGTGCGCCGTTCAGCATGGGGTATAAATGTCTGCTGGACTATGCCGCCTCTACCGGGGCAGCAAACTATGGGGATTGTATTGAAAGCCGTGAGGCTTGTCGAAGGACGATAATACCGTTTTGACATGAAATCATGTTTGATAAGGCTGTTTCTTTCACCATTTTCAGGTCCATCATTCATCCGGGCTGTTCGTTATTCATACATTTCCTGACCGCAAGGCGTCATGGAGGCCAGGTGGTCGAAAACCTGTTGTTCACCGCTTGTGTCATGGGTTGTTTAGCCCGTTATCATCAGGTCATCGTCCATACAGTGGGGTTGCCGGGATTTCATAGCGCACCTCAAGTCGGCCCTTTTGACATTTTGGGCAGGGGCAGGTGACGGATCTTATCCCGGTGTCTGTTTTTGTTTCCGGTTCACACGGCGGTGCTTGCAGGCACTGACGGATGATCATCAGCTTTTGCCTTCGACTGCGGTTGGATAAAAACCCGTAATGGCGGATACGCACAAAACCCTGTGGCAAAACATGCATCAGGAAACGGCGTAGAAATTCACTACCACCGAGCCGCATCGGTTTGTCTTTATCGTCGCGATAGTCTTTGTAAGCAAGCGTGACATGATGCTCACTCACCGTGCGTATACGCGATTCACTGATGGCGATTTTTCGGGTGTAGCGCCCCGGATAACACCCGATGGTATCGGGTCGCTTGAGTGGGCGTGGCAATACGTTTTTCCGTCCCGTCGTCGTAGTATTGATCCGCGATCCGGTGTGGAGCGTCGACATCATCTTGATGAAAAAGCGATTCAGCGCGTAATGAAGCAGGCGATTTGTAAGGCGGGGATTCATAAGCCTGCCAGTTGTCATACGTTGCGTCATTCTTTTGCCACGCATTTGCTGGAGCGGGGTATGGATATTCGCACGGTGCAGGAACAATTGGGACATAAGGATGTGCGTACGACACAAATTTATACGCATGTGTTGAACCGGGGTGGCAGTGCGGTGATGAGTCCACTGGGGTCAGTGTTGTCGATGGGATGATAATTGCTGTTGTGCCGTTTTTATCGGCTGAAATATTTCAAACCAATACCAAACTTAATACACCGCCAATCACCATCGCAATACCCATGGCGAGTATCATCCAGTCACCTTGTGCACCGGGTTCCAGTGTTGCGGTTTCGGGTTGGTCCGGGTCGTAAAAAATGTCCACTTTTTTGCCGACGGGATATTTGTCGTTATAGGCTTTGGCAAACTCTGGTAGAGGATGGGTGCCTTCGGGGAATTCAAATTGTTTTTGGTATTGTTTGCCGTCAAGTTGATAGCTGAAAACAATTTCTGGCAGCAGGTCATTGACTGCCGAGGTGGGGTTGGAGGTTTCGATGGTGCCGGGGGTGCGTGGCCATTGTTCGATTTTGCGTGATTTTTGTAGAATCAGCCAGCCCCAGATACTGATGCCGATGCCGCCAAGGGCAACAGATGCGAGAATAATGGAATAAAAATTCATGGCTCAATTATGTTGTAAGCGTGTGTAAAATTGTACTGTTATTTGTTCAGCGATTGAATGATGGTTTCACGCAGGCAGTTTTGCTCTTTGTTTTGCAGGGGAGTTTGCTGAGTGGTGGTGACTAAAAAAATGTCTTCGGCGCGTTCACCAAAGGTGGCGATTTTGGCATTTTGCAGTAATACGTTGCAGTTCAGCATGCCGCTGGCAATGCGGGCGAGCAGGCCGGGGCGGTCGCTGGTGATGACTTCCATTTGTGTGCGTTGGTTTTTTTCGTCATCACGAAAATGAATTTTTGTGGTAATGGGGAAGTGTTTTTGTTGACGGGTCAGGGCGATGCTGGAGTGTGATATGTCGTCGGGGTGATGCAGGCTGTTGGTGAGTTGTGTGCAGATTTCATTTTGGCGATGTGTGTCGGTAATTTGTTTTGCGTTGCGGTCAAGTACCAAAAAGGTATCCAGTGTGAAACCGTTATTTGAGGTGATTACGCGAGCGTCGATAACATTCAGGCCGAGGGTTTCGAGCGCGGCGGTAATGGTGGCAAATATATAATTTTTATCTCGTGTGTATACAAAAATTTCACTGCCACCGCGATGGGTTTTGCCTCGGATGAGAATCAGTGGTGCATCGTTGTGACCATGCTCAATAATAGCTTGTGTATGCCAAGCGACTTCATCGGCGGAATGACGCAAAAAATAATCTTGTCCGAGCAGTTGCCATTGTTGAGTGATGTCTTCGTTGTTCAGTGTGGCTTTTTTGAGCGGGGAGTTTAGCAGGGTGAGCGCCTGTGTCTGAGTCTCTGTGGCCAGCTCCTGGTGATCAACGGGGTTGTCCAGGCCGTGTCGCAGGGCGTGTGAGGTGGCATGGTATAGCTCGGCGAGTAATGCGTCTTTCCAGGAGTTCCACAGGCTGGGACTGGTGGCACGAATGTCGGCTACGGTGAGCAAATAGAGGTGGTCGAGGCGTTTTTGATTGCCGATCTGTTGTGCGAATTCAGCGATGATGTCGGGGTCGCTGATGTCTTTGCGTTGGGCGGTGGTGGACATCAGTAAATGATTTTCCACCAGCCATTTGATCATTTGTGTGTCATGTTCATTGATGTCGTGTTTGCGACAAAAAATAGCAGCGTCTACTGCACCTAACCGGGAGTGGTCACCTCCACGGCCTTTGCCGATGTCATGAAAAAAAGCGCTGAGGGTGAGAATTTCCTGTTTGTCGATACGTTTTATAATGCGGGTGCTTAATGGAAATTCGTCGGCAAATTTCGCTACGGTCAAGCGGCGTAAGTTCCGCACGACAAACATGGTGTGTTCATCGACGGTATAGACGTGGAATAGGTCGTGTTGCATTTGTCCGACGATGTTGCCGTAGACAGGAAGGTAAGTGGCCAGTACGCCGTAACGGTTCATGCGGCGCAGTTCATGGGTGAGGCCACGGCCTTGACGAAACAGTTCGATAAACAGGTGATGGCAATGCGGGTCATTGCGAAAATCTTCGTTAATTAAATAGTGGTGCTGGCGTACCAGGCGAATGGTGCCTGCGCTGACGCCCCGCAATTTGGGGTCGCGCGCCATGAGGACAAACAGTTCCAGCAGTGCGGAAGGTTGTTGGGTGAATACGGCATCGTGTGTGACTTCCAGTTTGCCATGGCGTGACTGGAAGCGGTCGTTGATGCGTTTGGGTGTTTCGTTTTTACCTTCAAAAAGAATGCTTTCTTCAAACAGGTCGAGCAGCATTTCATTGAGCCGGGAGAGTTTGAGCACGGTGCGGTAGTAGGCTTTCATGAACTGTTCGACGGCGAGGCGGTTTTGCAGGTCTTTGTAACCGAACTGTGTGGCCAGGGTGCGCTGATGGTCAAACAGCAGACGGTCTTCGCGTCGTTGAGTTAATGTGTGCAGTGCAAAACGAATACGCCAGAGAAAATTTTGTGCTTTGGTGAGGCTCTGAAATTCGTCTTCGGTCAAAAAGCCGTGGGTGACAAGATCGTGCAGGGTGTTTGCGCCGAAGTGGCGTTTGGCCACCCAGCCAATGACTTGCAGGTCGCGCAGGCCACCGGGGTTTTCCTTGATGTTGGGTTCCAGGTTGTAAGCGGTATCGTGAAAGCGGCGATGGCGGGCGATTTGCTCGTCACGTTTGGCGCGAAAGAATTCCAGACCCGGCCAGATGCTGTCCGGGCCGGTGGCTTGTTGCATTTGCTGGAACAGTTGTTCCGGCCCGACCAGTAACCGCGCTTCCATGAGATTGGTGGCCACGGTAATGTCGGCGGTGGCTTGTTCGATGCAGTCTTGCACGGTGCGGGTGCTGTGGCCCACTTCCAGACCGAGATCCCATAGAAATAATAAAAACCGTTCGATGTTTTCCGCGTGTTGTTGTATAGCTCCGTTGCTGGTGGTGAGAATCAGCAGGTCGATGTCGGAGGCAGGATGCAGTTCGCCGCGTCCGTAACCGCCCACAGCAACGAGGGCGATGTCTTTATGGTTGCCGATGTATCGTTGCCAGATGCGCGAGAGCAGTTTGTCCACCAGATCTGCCCGCTGTGCTACCAATTCCTGTACTGGCTCATCGTTTTCAAAGCGTTCCGTGAGGGCGGCGTTGGAGGATTTGAGTTGGGCGCGAAAGACGTTAAGCGGCGTGCGGGTTTGTGCGACGGCGGCATCAAATTCCTGCCAGTTGCAGACATTGCTGCATGCGGTGTTACTGCTTGAGTTCATGTTGATTCCGGGTCAGTTTGCGGTCGTTGTTGCTCTCAGAGTGTCTTTAATTTCAACGCTTTGTAATAAACAGCAAAGCTGTGGAGGCGCAGAGAACAACAATAAAATGTTTTTCTCTGCGCCTCTACGATCGCTGCGTTAAAAACACAAAAGCAAAAAATAACAGGCAATTGGCGGGTTAAATTTGCATAGATTTAGCAATTATCACATGGATAGCGCTCTGGCTTATCGGCATGTTGCAGATATTTTGTAGCGGCAATTAGCTGGAGAAATCGCTGTGCTGTTAAATCTAAATCTCGTCACCCGGTAATTGCGTCAGCACTTCGTAGCCGTCATCGGTTACCAGCAGGGTGTGTTCCCATTGGGCGGAGAGGCTGCGATCTTTGGTGACCACGGTCCATTTATCCGGCATCAGTCTTACGTGGCGCTTGCCAGCATTGATCATGGGTTCGATGGTAAAGGTCATGCCGGGTTCCAGGATAATGCCGATACCTGGGTTACCATAGTGCAGCACCTGAGGCTCTTCGTGAAAGACTTTGCCGATGCCATGGCCGCAGTATTCGCGTACTACCGAAAAGTGGTTGGCTTCGGCGTGTTTTTGGATGCCGTGGCCGATATCGCCCAGGTGGATGCCGGGTTTAACCATTTCCACACCCAGTTTCATACACTCATGGCTGATGCGGCACAGGCGCTCGGCGAGAATAGAAGGTTTGCCGACGAAGAACATTTTGCTGGTATCGCCGTGGTAGCCGTCCTTGATGATGGTGACGTCGATATTGACGATGTCGCCATTTTTGAGTTTTTTGGCGCTAGGGATGCCGTGGCAGATCTGGTTGTTCACCGAGGTGCAGATGGATTTGGGGAAGCCGTGGTAGTTGAGCGGGGCAGGGATCGCCTGTTGCTCATTGATGGTGTAGTCGTGGCAAATCTGATTTAGTTCATTGGTGGTGATGCCGGGCTGGATATACGGGGCGATCATGCGTAACTGTTCTGCCGCCAGTTGGCCAGCAATACGCATTTTTTCGATATCTTCCGAGGTCTTTAAGGTAATGCCCATAATGGTTTCCTGCTGTATGCCAGCCTGTGAATCAGGTACAAAATAATAGCCTCTTTTGAGGCCAAAATCGGTTATCTGATTGTTGAAAAAGGCCGTATATGGTATAAAGCCCGCGCCATTAAGGCAATCACCGGGGAAATTGCGGAAAAGTGAACTTGTTGTTCTGTCCGTTTCCCCTAAATCCGCACACGTATCGACACGTGTACCAGGGTGCCCAGACCGGGGTTTCCGGCCAGGGTTGGTATATGGGATGCGTGGAGGTTTAACCCATACAATCAGGAGTAGTACATGTCTCAAGTGACCATGCGTCAAATGCTGGAGGCCGGAGTTCATTTCGGTCACCAAACCCGTTTCTGGAATCCCAAGATGGCTCCGTACATCTTTGGCGAACGTAACAAAATTCATATCGTCAACCTGGAAAAGACCCTGCCCCTGTATAAGGAGGCCGCCAATTTTCTAGGTAAACTGGCCGCCGGGAAAGGCAAGGTACTGTTTATTGGTACCAAGCGTGCTGCTCGCGACAGCGTCAAAGAACATGCTGATCGCGCAGGTATGCCGTATGTGAATCATCGCTGGTTGGGCGGTATGCTGACCAACTTCAACACGGTAAAACGTTCCATCAAACGCCTGAAAGAGCTGGAAGTCATGGCAGCCGACGGCAGTTTTGCCAAACTCAGTAAAAAAGAAGCTTTGATGCTGACCCGCGAGCAGGAAAAACTGGAACGCAGCCTGGGTGGTATTAAAGACATGAATGGTCTACCGGATGCCGTAGTGATCATTGATGTGGGCCACGAGAAAATTGCAGTATCTGAAGCGCGTAAACTGGGTATTCCAGTGGTGGGCGTTGTAGACACGAATACCAATCCGGATGGCGTTGATTACGTGATTCCGGGTAACGATGACGCCATGCGTGCCATCCAATTGTATGTGCGCGGTGTGGCTGATGCTATCGTGGAAAGTCGTTCAGCGGCTTTGCAGACACGGGGCAGCGACGGCTTTGTGGAAGTAACGGCTGCTGATGAAGCAGCAGCGGCGGTGGCTCCTGAAGTGGTAGCGCCTGAGGCTGTTGTACCTGCAGCGGTAGCGCCTGAGGCTGTGGTACCTGCAGCGGCTGCGGAATAATATTTGACGGCTGAATCCTTTTTTGTTTTCTGTGTTTTGCGGTAAATAATTTGCAGTAAACAAGGGTAGGGGAAAATACAACGAAGAGATTGCTGGTTAGGTGGTACCCGCCAGCGGTCTTTTGGATACATGATGGTATGGCGTATATGCAAGCCTTCATACGCCATCAGAATCAACGACATTCGAGGAACGACGACAATGGCAATTACTGCTGCGTTAGTAAAAGAACTGCGTGAGCGTACCGGCTCCGGCATGATGGAATGCAAAAAGGCATTAGTGGAAGTGGGCGGCGATATTGATGCCGCCATTGAACTGATGCGCAAGAGTGGTGCTGCCAAGGCTGACAAAAAAGCCGGGCGTACTGCGGCGGAAGGTTTGATTATGTTCAAAACCAGCGCTGATGGAAAAAGTGCCGCGATGGTGGAGGTGAACTGCGAAACTGATTTTGTCACCAAGGGTGATGACTTCTTGAATTTTTCAACGGCCGTGGCGCAGCTCACGCTGGATCAGAAACCGGCTGATGTCGACGCCTTGCTGGCATTGACCATGAACGATGGCGAGACAGTGGCGAATGCGACTAAAAACCTGATCGCCAAAGTAGGCGAAAATATGAATGTGCGCCGGTTTGTGTGTAAAACTACAGACGGTGTACTGGGTTGTTACCTGCACGGTGGTCGTATTGGCGTATTGGTGGAATTACAGGGTGGTGATGAAGCTCTGGCCAAAGATATCGCCATGCATGTGGCGGCGAGCAATCCTGCCTGTGTGTCCGAGGCTGATGTTGATCCCGAATTGATCGAAAAAGAGAAAATTATTTTTGCTGCACAAGCCGCTGAAAGTGGCAAGCCACCGGAAATTGTTGAAAAAATGGTAGGTGGGCGCATTAAGAAATTCCTTAAGGAAATCACCCTGACGGGGCAGCCTTTTGTAAAAGACCCGGATCAAACCGTGGAGCAATTGTTGAAGGCCGCCGGTGCGACCGTGGTGGGTTTTGATCGTTTGGAAGTGGGCGAAGGCATTGAAAAGAAAGTCGAAAACTTTGCTGAAGAAGTTATGGCTCAAGCTCAGGGTGCTTAACAGTTAGCGTGGAGTTGTTATTTATGCAGCAAAGGCGTTGCTCCATCAACACATCATAAGGTACAGATCAGCGAATGACAGACAAAACGGCGGCGACGGTTTATAAACGCATCCTGCTTAAATTAAGCGGCGAAGCTTTAATGGGTGATGCCGAGTTTGGTATTGATCCCAGCGTTATTGACCGAACCTCTGTTGAGATTCTGGCGTTGGTGGATGCCGGTATTGAAGTGGCACTGGTGATTGGCGGCGGAAATATTTTTCGTGGTGTAAGTCTTGCCGCCAGTGGCCTGAATCGCACCACCGGTGATTACATGGGTATGCTGGCCACGGTGATTAATGCACTTTCAATGCAGGATGCGCTGGAACGGCATGGTATGCAGGTGCGAGTGATGTCGGCGTTGCCTATTGACCCGGTGTGTGAACCTTACATTCAGCGTCGCGCTGTGCGACATCTGGAAAAAGGCCGGGTGGTGATTTTTGCCGCAGGCACTGGCAGCCCGTTTTTTACCACGGATTCTGCTGCCAGTCTGCGGGGTATCGAAATCGATGCCGATGTGGTGTTGAAAGCCACCAAAGTGGATGGCGTGTATTCCTCAGACCCCATGAAAAACAAAGACGCAACTTTGTACAGCACTCTGGACTATGACGAAGTGTTAACCAAAGGGTTGGCAGTGATGGATGCCACGGCGATTGCCTTGTGTCGTGATCAGTCCATGCCGGTGCGTGTTTTTAACATGAACAAACCCGGTGCGCTGATGGGTATTATGCGCGGCTCGGATGAAGGCACTTTGGTCAAGTAAAATGCAGTATACCCGTGGGATTTAGGTTTAAGTGTGCGTCATATTTATTTCATGGCCAGGCGAAATGACGCGTAATAGTCATTCTATCGATTGCAAGGAATTTCAACGCAGCTATGGAGCAAATAGGGCGTGCAATTAGACTTAAATATCAATCGTTACGAGTATGAATACAGATTTAACCAGGAAAAGCAAATGATTGACGAAATTCAGCAAGATGCGGATACCCGTATGGGAAAAAGCATTGAAGCTCTGAAAAATGCCTTGAGAAAGTTACGCACCGGACGGGCACATACCAGTTTATTGGATCATGTTACCGTGGACTATTACGGCACGGAAACAGCGTTGAATCAGGTGGCAACGGTGAGTGTTGCCGATGCTCGCATGTTGACGGTGACCCCTTGGGAAAAAAACATGGTGCAGATGGTAGAAAAGGCCATTATGACCTCAGACTTGGGTTTGAACCCGGCCACTTCAGGCACAGTGATTCGCGTACCATTGCCTGCACTGACGGAAGAGCGTCGTCGCGATATGACCAAAGTGGTGCGCGCCGAAGGTGAGCATGCCAAGGTGGCTATTCGTAATATCCGTCGTGATGCCAACAGTGATTTTAAAGAATTGTTAAAAGAAAAAGATATCACTGAAGATGAAGAACGTCAGGCCGAAGCCGCCATGCAAAAACTGACGGACAAGCGAATCGCTGAAGTGGATGTGTTATTGGAGGCAAAAGAAAAAGATTTGATGGAATTGTAATTTTCCACCTTATTTTATTCTGACTTTTATTTGATTAGTGAGCCCCTCGTGTCATCACGCCATCTTCTCTTTGTACCATTTGCCGTTCAACAGCACATTTGTGATACAGGTGTTGAGTAATGGCAAACGATATCCCCTCTAATACATCTTCCTCTGCTTTATCTGCCAAGAAGAAAAAAATTCCTCGACATGTCGCTATTATTATGGACGGCAATGGGCGTTGGGCGGAAAAACGTAATCAACCACGTATTATGGGGCATCGTGCCGGTGTGGAAGCCGTGCGTGGTGTGGTAGAGGGCTGCGCTAAAGGTGGCGTTGAAATATTAACGTTGTTTGCTTTCAGCAGTGAAAACTGGCGTCGTCCAAAACAGGAAGTGGGTCTGCTCATGGAATTGTTCATGACAGCACTGGGACGAGAAGTGAAGCGGCTACACAAAAATAATGTGCGATTGCGGGTAATCGGTGACATTAAGGGATTCAACAAAGCGCTGCAAAAGCGCATTGCAGAAGCACAGGCACTTACACAGGAAAATACCGGGCTGACGGTCGTTGTGGCGGCTAACTATGGAGGGCGTTGGGACATTACTCAGGCGGCAAAATGTCTCGCCACTCAAGTGCAGACGGGTCAATTAAATGTGGAAGATATTACGCCGGAGCGCATGGCTGACTGTATGTGTCTGGCAGATCTGCCAGAGCCTGATTTGTTTATCCGCACCGGTGGTGAAAGCCGCATCAGCAATTTTTTGTTATGGCAATTGGCTTATACCGAACTTTATTTTAGTGATATTTTGTGGCCGGACTTTAATCAGGATGTGTTGGACGATGCCATTGCCTCGTTTACTGCCCGGCAACGTCGTTTTGGTCGAACCGGTCAACAGGTTGAGCAGAACAAAAGCAAGGTAACGCTGGAAGGATCATGCTGAAACAACGCCTGATAACGGCCGCCATTCTGGTGCCTTTGGTGGTGTGGGGCATTCTGCGCCTGCCGACACCCTATCTTGCTTTGGTGCTTGCCCTGTTTATTGTGCAGGGTGCCTGGGAATGGACAGGCTTTATGCAATTGAAGGTGGTCTGGCAACGGGTTTTTTATGTTGCTGTGGTGGTACTTGGCCTAGCCTGTATCTGGTTTTTCCAACAAGATTCTTTTTTGGTGGGTAGCAATACCAACTGGTTGGCTTTACCGATACTGAGCCTGTTTTGGTGGCTGTTGGCAACGGTATGGGTACTGAGTTATCCACGTACGCTACAACGTTGGTCATCACCCGCAGTGCTGGCGCTGATTGGCCTGTTGGTGCTATTGCCAACCTGGTTGGCCGTGGTGGGTTTGCACGCCAGTGGCGAGCAAGGGCCGCTGTTGGTGATGTATCTGCTGAGCCTTATCTGGGTGGCTGATTCCGGCGCCTACTTTGGCGGTCGGGCGTGGGGCAGGCGCAAACTGGCTCCGGCAGTGAGTCCGGGGAAGACCTGGGAAGGTGTGGGCAGTGCGGTGGCCATCAGCACGCTCTACGCAATTGCAGCGGCCCAGGTTTTGGGTCTGCCTGGGAACCTGTGGCTGGTATTTGTTGTCTTGTCGCTGGTGACGGTGATTTTTTCCGTATTGGGGGATCTCACCGAAAGCATGTTTAAACGCCATGCAGGGATCAAAGACAGTGGTACCCTGCTACCAGGACATGGTGGCGTGCTGGATCGCATTGACAGTGTTACCGCAGCCGCGCCTGTTTTTGTGGTGGGGTTCTGGTTGACAGGGTTATCAGGAACCGGTGTGACGTGATGGCCGTTACTCCTACGGGGCCAATCGGCATAACGGTTTTAGGGGCTACCGGCTCCATTGGCATCAGTACGCTGGATGTGATTGCCCGGCATCCTGAGCGTTATCGCGTGGTGGCGTTAACCGCGAATACACAAGTGGATCGACTTCTTGAACAATGCCGTGCTTTTGTGCCGGAGTATGCGGTATTGGCTGATGCCAATGCCGCAGAGCAGATGCAACAAAAATTGCGTAGCGCAGGACTGGAAACCACGGTGTTAAATGGTGTGGACGGTCTGGAAACGGTCGCGGCGTTGGAACAGACCCAACAGGTGATGGCAGCTATTGTCGGTGCTGCCGGGTTGCGCCCGACACTGGCTGCAGCGCATGCCGGAAAACGCATTTTGCTGGCAAATAAAGAAGCGTTGGTCATGTCGGGAAAAATATTAATGGATGCTGTGCGGGAAAACGATGCTGAGCTATTACCCATCGACAGCGAACACAATGCCATTTTTCAAAGCCTGCCCGGCGGGTATTCCTGCGCCCAGGCACCGCGTGAGTTGCCGACAATGGGCGTGCAAAAAATATTGTTGACTGCGTCGGGTGGGCCATTTCGCACCATGGATAAGGCCCAACTGGAATCAGTGACCCCGGAGCAGGCTTGCGCGCATCCCAACTGGAGCATGGGCCAAAAAATTTCCGTGGATTCTGCCTCGATGATGAACAAGGGGCTGGAAGTGATTGAAGCATGCTGGTTGTTTAACACCCAGCCGGCGCAAATCCAGGTGGTGATTCATCCGCAAAGTATTGTGCATTCCATGGTGAGTTATAACGATGGCTCTGTGTTGGCGCAGATGGGTAATCCCGATATGCGTACTCCCATCGCTCATGCCATGGCCTGGCCTGAACGTATGGTATCAGGTGTCGATGCACTGGACTTATTTGATGTGGCGCAATTGGATTTTGAACGACCGGATATGGAACGTTTTCCATGCTTGCGCCTGGCTTACATCGCCGCTGAAACCGGTGGCACCGGACCCGCGATTTTGAATGCGGCGAATGAAATTGCAGTGCAAAGTTTTCTGGAGAAAAAAATGTGTTTTACAGATATCCCCTGGATTATCTCCCGGACTTTAGAGCAAAGCACGATTGAAAAGGCTGGGACGCTGGAGACGGTATTGGCCGCTGATCACGCCGCACGCGAAACAGCAATGGCGTTGGTATCGGGTAATTTGAAATGAGTGCATTTATTACTTCAGCACTGGCGCTGATCGTTACCTTGGGCATATTGATTGCCTTTCATGAATTTGGTCATTTCTGGACGGCACGCAAGCTGGGTGTAAAGGTGCTGCGTTTTTCGGTCGGCTTTGGCAAGCCGTTATGGTTGCGGCGCTACGGACCCGATCAAACAGAATTTGTTATTGCCGCCTTTCCCTTGGGCGGTTTTGTAAAGATGCTTGATGAGCGCGAAGCTGAGGTGCCGGAAGAAGAGGCACATCGCGCCTTTAACCGGCAGTCGGTGTGGCGTCGTTTTGCCATTGTGGCTGCGGGACCGATTTTCAATTTTATTTTTGCGGTATTGGCTTTTTGGGTGATGTACCTGATTGGTGTGCCGGGTGTTGCCCCCATTGTCGGCGAAGTGAAACCAGCGAGCGCTGCTGCGGTAGCGGGCTTCCACGTGGGGGATCGCATTACCGAAGTGAATGGCACACAAACACCCACCTGGGCGGTAGTGCGCATTAATATGCTGGATGCGGCGCTGGGTAATGATGAAATTGCGTTGCACGTACAAGACGCTGATGGCAATACACAACGTTTGCAATTATCGTTGGATGGCGTGCCCGCTGAGGTTAAACAAAAAAACCTGTTAAGGCATTTAGGAATTCTGCCGGTTCGTCCTGTATTGCCCGCGACGCTGGGTGAATTGTCTCTCGATGGGCCTGCTGCTCTGTCGGGTCTTAAGGCAGGTGATCATCTTTTGCGTGTCAATGGTGAGTTATTAACAGACTGGATGTCTTTTGTGGATGTGGTGCGTGCGCATCCTGATCAGGAGTTGGATGTCGAATTTGAACGCGATGGTGTTGTGCAATCGCTTACGGTAAAAACGGCCAGTATAAAAACGGATACAGAGACCATTGGCCGCATTGGTGCAGCGCCGGCTCCACCGGGGTCGTTGCCTTCTGAGCTGATGGCGCGCGAGGAATACCCCCTGTTTGAGGGGTTGGCCGTTGCGATGGCTAAAACCTGGCAGTTGTCTGCATTAACACTGCGTATGATCGGAAAAATGATTGTGGGCGAAGTGTCCGTGAAAAATCTCAGTGGCCCGATTACGATTGCCACTTATGCGGGTTATACCGCGAGTGCTGGAGTGACTGCCTTTTTATATTTTCTTGCGGTAGTCAGCATCAGCCTGGGAGTGCTTAATCTGCTGCCCATACCGCTACTGGATGGTGGTCATCTGATGTATTACCTGGTGGAAATAGTGAAGGGAAAACCCCTGTCTGATGAGATGCAACTCAAGCTGCAACATGTCGGTATTGCCTTTTTGTTCATGTTGATGAGTCTGGCGTTGTATAACGATGTTATGCGTTTATTTACGGATTGAGTCAGTCACTACTCGCGTATTTGAAATGATGGGCATAAGCAGGGTGTGCTGTACGCATCAAATGCGATAACGCTTCAGTACTTTAATCACTATTGCACGGCCTCATGGAACGGATGGTTGGATATTGGTGCGCGTAGCGCACCCTGCAGGAAAAACATTAACTCATCAGCACAAAGTTGTTGCTGTAATAGTCTGAGGTAGAAAATTGAGCATTAAGTTGGACATTGTTGTACATAAAAAATGGCAGTGTTTCGTGAGTGCGATTCTGTTTGCCGTGCTGAGTGGGTCGGCGTGGGCATTTGAACGGTTTGTGGTACAGGACATTCAGGTGGTGGGTTTGCAGCGTATCTCCCTGGGTACTACGTTCAATTATCTACCCATCAAAGTGGGTGAGTCGTTGGATGATGCCGGCGCGAGCGCGGTTGTTCAGGCTTTATACAAAACCGGTTTTTTTGAAGATATTCAGTTGGCGCGTGAGGATGATGTACTGATCATTCATGTTGAAGAGCGTCCCTCCATTGCCAAGATCGAAGTTTTTGGTAACGAGGACTTGGATACAGAAGACCTTAACACCGCGCTAAAAACCATTGGTTTGACGGAGGGGCGTATTTTTAATCGTTCACTGCTGGATCAGATCGAACAGGAGCTGCATCAACAATATTTCAGCCTGGGTAAATATGGGGTAAAAATTGAAACTCAACTGGAGAATCTGGAACGAAATCGTGTTGAGATCACCATTGATATCGATGAAGGTGACGCCGCAAAAATAAAGCAGATCAATATTATTGGTTCACACAAGTTTGATGAAATGAAGCTGCTGGACAAATTTGAGCTTTCCACGCCGACCATGTGGTCCGGTATTTCCGGCAGCGGAAAATATTCCAAACAGGAATTGTTGGGCGATCTAGAAAAACTGCGTTCTTATTATCTTGATCGCGGTTATCTGCATTTTTCGATTGATTCCACACAGGTTTCCATTACACCGGATAAACGCGATGTTTACATCAATATTAATGTCACTGAAGGTGAGCAATACACCGTCAGCAAAGTGACGATCAGTGGTGATATGGTGGTGCCGGAAGAAGAGCTGCGTAAATTACTGTCCGTGCAGGCAGGTGATATTTTTTCCCGCCGTGCCGTTGGAGAATCCGGCAACAGGCTCAGTCAGCGTTTAGGGATAGATGGTTATGCTTTTTCCAATGTGAATTCGATACCGGATATTAATGAGAAAGACCGTACTATTGCGTTAAACTTTTTTGTGGACCCCGGCAATCGGGTTTATGTGCGACGGATTAATATTACCGGCAATACAAAAACACGGGATGGCGTGGTGAGACGCGAAGTGCGTCAAATGGAGGGTGGCTGGTTGTCATCACCTTTGGTTGAACGCTCGAAAATTCGTTTACAGAAACTGGGCTTTTTTGATTCGGTGAATGTGGAAACGCCTGCGGTGCCGGGCACCCGGGATCAGGTTGATCTGAATTTTGATGTCACCGAAGGCTCTACCGGAAATTTCACGGCAGGTTTGGGTTATGGTGATACACAGGGTTTACTGTTTAATCTGAGCGTGACGCTGAATAATTTTCTGGGCACCGGGAAACGTGTCAGCACGGAGGTTAATAACAGCAGGGTGAACCGGGTATACCGGGTGAACTATACCAACCCGTATTACACGGTTGATGGTATCAGTCGAGGATTTAGTGTGTACTCGCGCTCAACCGATGCCAGCAATGCGAATCTGGTGAATTTTACAACAGATACCTATGGCGGGAATATGAGCTTCGGGTTCCCAATCAGCGAATACAATCGGGCATCCTGGAGTCTGGGGTTTGAGAATACGCGCTTGGATATTAATGAAGACACCGCACCTGGATCGTATACGAAGTGGGTGGACGAGAACGGTGACGACTATAATTCCATTACCTCGACAGTGAGCTGGTCGCACGATACCCGCAACCGGGCTATTTTCCCGGATAGTGGTTATTACAGTTTATTGTCGGCCGATATTGCGTTGCCTGGTGGTGACCTTGAATACTACAAGCTGAACGTTCGACAGAAGTACTATATCCCGCTGGCCAAAGGCACCAGCCTGTTTTTAGGGGCAGATCTGGGTTATGGCGGGGGGTACGGTGATACTTCCGCACTGCCATTTTACAAAAACTATTATGCCGGTGGTGGCCGTTCGGTGCGAGGATACCGGGGAAACACTCTGGGTCCGCATGATATTCCTTCAGATTTGCCGCTGGGTGGGCCGGTTAAAATTGTGACGCATCTGGAACTGTTTTTTCCATCACCCTTTGCGGAAACAGAGCGGAGTTTCCGTTTGAGTGCCTTTTTTGATGCGGGTAACGTCTTTGAGTCGGCAAGCGGTGATAAGGGTATTGAAGACGAAGGGCTGCGGTCCTCATACGGTTTTTCTGCTATTTGGCTGACCCCCGTCGGGGCGCTGACCTTTAACTGGGGCTGGGCCATCAATGCCAAAGAAACTGATGAGACAGAGATATTCCAGTTCTCCATTGGCACACCGTTTTAAGCCTTGCCATTTGGCACATGCTGATAGGTGAAAACCCGGTAGTTTAGTATGGAAACAGCGTAAAGTTACAAAATTGTTCAGGCATTGGGTCGAGCAGTGTTTCGTGGCATCATAGGGGGATGTCAGGAGCAGGGTTGCTCGTTATCAATTGTATATGAGTGGAGATTATGTCAAAGAAAACAATAAGTATGCGCGCTTTTAAATATTCCCGGCTATTGTTGTGTGTTTGTCTGGTGGTGGGGTTAAGCGCCATCGGAACTGTCGCTGTCGCCACTGAGATGAAAATCGGGTTTGTCAATGCGGCTCGCGTACTGGAGGAGGCACCGCAAGCCGATGCGGCACGCACACGTCTTGAAAAGGAATTTTCACCCCGCGACAAGCAGTTGGTGGATGCGCAAAAAACAGTGCGCAAACTTGAAGAAAAACTCACTCGTGATGGTGCCATCATGAGTGAAACCGAACGTCGCAAACTGGAACGGGATATTCTTTCCCAACAACGTGAACTCAAACGTGGCCAGGAAGAATTTCGGGAAGACTTGAATATCCGTCGCAACGAAGCCTTCGATACCCTGCGTATCCGGGTATTTGAAGTGATCAACGATATTGCTAAGGCTGAAAAATACGATCTCGTGATTAGTGATGGTGTCGTCTATGCTGATAATCGCATTGATATGACCGGTAAAGTCGTTGAGCAGTTGAAGAAGGAATTCGCTGCGACGACCAAGAAATAGCTGAAATAAATTTCGCCTTGATGTCTGTGCTTACTCTGAAAGTCATCGTTGAACGACTCAATGCTCAAGGCTTGTCGGCACGGCTTTCCGGGAATGCTGATCATGAAATCAGGCGGGTAGCCTCGTTAGTCGAGGCCGGTGAGGGCGATATCACCTTTCTGGTTAATTCGCGTTTTAAAAAAGACCTGTGCAGTACAAATGCCTCCGCCGTTCTCGTCACGGCAGAGGATGCGGACGCGGTTCCTACTAATGCTGTGATCGTGGAAAACCCGCATGTTGCGTATGCCCATGTGGCAGCCTGGTTGTATTCTGATGATGATTTTTTACCGGGCGTTCACCCAGCAGCTACGGTAGATCCGGGCAGCACGGTGCATGCCAAGGCGTTGGTGGGCGCCAATTGCACCATCGAAGCCGGTGTCGTTATTGCTGCGGGCTGCCATATCGGCCCCGGTTGTGTCATTGGTAAAAATACCACTATTGGTGAAAACACCCGTCTGCTGGCCAATGTGACCCTGTGTCATGGCACACAAATTGGCTGCCGTAATCTCTTACATCCCGGGGTAGTGATCGGCGCGGATGGTTTTGGTCTGGCCAATGACGAGGGCGAGTGGCTGAAAGTGCCACAGGTCGGCAAGGCCATCCTTGGTGATGATGTTGAGGTCGGTGCCAATACGACCATTGACCGTGGCGCGATTGGTGATACTGTTATCGGGAATGGCGTCAAGCTTGATAATCTGATTCAAATTGGCCACAACGTGCGCATTGGCGCGCATACGGCTATCGCTGCCTGTACCGCTGTTGCAGGCAGTGCGATCATCGGTAAACATTGTGCGATCGGTGGCTGTGTGGGCATTGTCGGCCACATTGAGATCGCGGATAATGTTACTATCACGGGCATGTCGCATGTTTCACGCGCGATAAGCACGTCAGGTATCTATTCCTCTGGTACGCCGCTGGAAGAAAATGCGACATGGCACCGGAATTTTATTCGTTTAAAACAGCTGGACGATATGGCGCGCCGGTTAAAAAAACTGGAAAAGCGATTAGCTGCTTCTGAGCACCTTGATGAGACAAAAAATAATGAGTGAGTCACTGGATACAGCGCTAACCACATTGGATATTTACCAGATTCTGGAGCATTTGCCACATCGCTACCCATTTCTATTGATTGACCGGGTTACCGAATGCCATGTCGGTGAGCGTTTGGTCGGGTACAAAAACGTCAGCTACAACGAACCTTATTTTACGGGTCATTTCCCGCATCATGCAGTGATGCCTGGTGTGCTGATTCTTGAAGCGCTGGCGCAAGCGACGGGTATTTTGGCCTTTCGAACCAGTGGCAAAGTGCCGGATGAAGATTCGCTGTATTATTTTGTTGGCATTGACGGTGCCCGCTTTAAACAGCCGGTAGTACCGGGCGACCAGTTGGTGTTAGAAGTGGACATCATTAAATCCAAGCGTGGTGTGTGGAAATTTAATGGTGTCGCCAAAGTGGATGGCAAGATTGTGTGCTCCGCAGAACTGATGTGTGCCGAGCGGGACGTACAGACTGATTGAGGCAGCAGGTTCTTGATTCATTCCCAGGCCATCATCGATCCTGACGCCCATCTTGCCAAAGATGTCAGCGTTGGCCCTTTTTCCATTATCGGTGCCGGTGTGGAAATTGGCGAAGGCACGGTCATTGATTCGCACGTTGTTATCAACGGTCCTACGCGCATTGGTCGTGAAAATAAAATCTATTCTTTTGCCGCTATTGGTGGTGATCCCCAGGATAAAAAATACGCTGGTGAAGCTACCGAACTGGAAATAGGTGATCGTAACGTCATTCGTGAATATTGCACCATCAGCCGTGGCACTACGCAGGATGTGGGTATTACTCGCATCGGTAATGACAATTGGATTATGGCCACCGTGCATATTGCCCATGATTGCCAGATTGGCAATCACACCATCTTTGCCAACAGCACCACACTTGCTGGTCATGTCATTATTGAGGATTACGTTATTCTTGGTGGTTTTACCCTGGTACATCAGTTTTGCAAGGTAGGCGCACATTGTTTTACTGGCATGAACAGTGTGATCTCCAAAGATGTACTACCGTTTCTGATGGTTTCCGGACATATGGCCAAACCGCACGGTTTGAACGCTGAAGGTCTCAAACGTCGTGGTTTTTCCAGCGAAGCACTGAGCGAATTACGCAAAGCCTATAAAATTATTTACCGTTCCGGCAATACACTGACGCAGGCCATAACCAAGCTTGAACCTATGGCAAAAAAATGTGACGAAATTGCTCAGCTACTGACTTTCATCAAAGGCGTCACGCGTGGGATTGTACGATAAGTGGCAACGCAACCGTTGCGGTTTGGCATCGTTGCCGGTGAGGCTTCCGGTGATTTATTAGGTGGCGGTCTTATTACGGCTATCAAGCAACAATATCCCGATGCCATTTTTGAGGGTATTGCCGGGCCGGAAATGATTGCGGCAGGTGCGGACAGCCTGTTTCCTATGGATCGTTTGTCGGTGATGGGCATTGTCGAAGTATTAGGACGTTACCGTGAATTGTTGGGCATACGTCGTCAGCTGGCCGCGCATTTCAAAAAAAATCCACCGGATGCTTTTATTGGTATTGATGCGCCCGATTTCACGTTGGGGCTGGAAAAACAGCTGCGTATTGCCGGTATCAAAACCGTACACTATGTCAGTCCCTCAGTGTGGGCCTGGCGGCAACGCCGGGTTAAAAAAATTGCGGTTTCCACGAATTTGATGCTCACCCTGTTTCCCTTCGAAGCGCACTTTTATCAAAAACACCAAGTGCCGGTGCATTTCGTGGGGCATCCATTGGCGGATATGATTCCTCTCGTCGTGGATAAACAAGCCGCGCGTCAGCACCTGAACCTGCCAACCAATAATACTGAAGTGGTGGCCTTGTTACCGGGCAGTCGCTCCAATGAATTACACTACCTTGCGCAGCCATTTATTGAAACAGCTTGTTGGTTACAGGCGAAACGCCCTGGGTTGGAGTTCGTTGTGCCTTTGGCCAACAATGAGCGTCGCAGTCAATTTGAGCAAGCCATGGTGCAGGTCAAAGCTCAGGGTGGGGAACTGCCTAAACTAATCCTGGTTGATGGCCAATCACGTGAAGTTATGGCTGCGGCCGATGTAGTATTGCTGGCCTCGGGTACAGCCGCGCTGGAAGCCATGCTATTAAAGCGGCCCATGGTGGTGGCATATAAACTGGCACCATTGACTTATTGGTTGCTCAAACGTCTGGTGAAAGTGGAAAATGTATCGTTACCCAATTTGTTGGCCAATGAAAGCCTGGTGCCAGAACTGATTCAGAACGAAGCGACAGCAGAAAACCTTGGGCAGAAGGTGTTGGCTTATTTTGAAAATCCCTCAATGATGGATGACCTGACTCTGCGTTTTACGGATATTCATAAAATATTACGACAAGATGCCAGCAAACAGGCCGCTGATGCCATTTTGAAACGAGTCACGTAACAAGCAAGGGCACAACTGGATATGGATACTCAATCAACACTCGATTTTATGTGGGTGGCAGGCGTTGATGAAGTCGGACGAGGACCATTGGCGGGTCCTGTGGTAACAGCCGCCGTGATTCTTGACCCAGATCAGCCCATTTCTGGATTAGCGGATTCCAAAGCGCTGAGTGAAAAAAAGCGTGAGGTCCTGTTTGACGAAATTCGAGGAAAGGCCAAGGCTTGGGCCATCGGCCGTGCCGAAGTGGAAGAAATCGACGATATCAATATCCTGCAAGCAACCATGCTGGCCATGCAACGTGCGGTCGCCGGACTGGCATTACAACCCAAACATGTGTTGGTGGATGGAAACCGTTGCCCGGAGTTGCCTTGTACTGCCGAGGCGATTATCAAAGGGGATGGCAAAATACCAGCAATCAGTGCGGCATCTATTATTGCCAAGGTAACGCGTGATCGGGAAATGGTGTTATTGGATGCCGAGTATCCCGGTTATGGTTTGGCAGGGCACAAAGGTTATCCCACCAAGGCGCATATGGCGGCGCTGAACGATTTGGGGGTGACTCCCATTCATCGACGTTCTTTTGCACCAGTGCGCAGAGCATTAAAACAGACTAAAAACTGATTAAAAGGTTTTATTATGAAACATCCCTATAGACTTGAGGATGTGTTGGAGTAATGAATAAATCCCTCAATAAATTGCGAATACGGCCGATCTTACGTGGAAGGGGAGATCACGCGAGACCTATCCATTGGACAACAAAATCCGGATTTATACCAGTGAGCTGAAATTCGGGATGTATGTGTCTGAACTTGATAAGCCCTGGGTCGATACGCCGTTTTTGTTTCAAGGGCTCATGATTAAGACCATTGATGAAATTAATGAGTTACGTGAACATTGTGAGTATGTGTACGTCGATAGAGAACGCTCCCGGCCAGATGTGGCCGCCCATTTGTTAGCATCCTCAAATAAGCCTGCCAGTAAAAAAACAATTTCCAAGCGCCGCAGATTCTCTGAGGTGAATTTCCGTCAAAGTTTGCTGCAATCCTATAAGGTCTATGGCGATGCCCGTGGCTGGATTGACAACATGCTTGAAGACAGTCGGCTGGGCAAAGGTGTTGCAACAAAGAAAGCACGTGTGCTGGTCGCGCAACTTGCAGACCAGGTGATCCAAAACCCTGATGCCTTGATATGGTTAACGCACCTCAAAACGCGTGATGAATATACCGCCACACACTGCATTAATGTGTGCATTTTGGCGCTCACATTTGGACGTACATTGGGCCTTGATGATGTGCTTTTACACAAACTGGGAATGGGTGCTTTATTGCACGATATTGGGAAAATGCAGGTGCCTGATGAGATTCTCAATAAGCCGGGTCGGTTAAGCAAAAAAGAATTCGAAATTATGAAGGGTCATCCATCACATGGTTATGCCATGCTGGTCGATGACCATCATGTCGATACTGAAAGTCTTCATATTGTTTTACATCATCATGAACGGTTAGATGGTGCTGGTTATCCGAAAGGGATGGCTGAGACGGAAATTCCAATGTTAACCCGGATTGCCAGTATTGTTGATGTGTATGATGCGATAACGTCCGACCGTTGTTATCACGATGGCATTTCTCCCGCTCTGGCGCTGGAAAACCTGTTTAAGTGGTCGAAGGGTAATTTTGATATTTTGTTATTAGAGAAATTTATCAAATGTTTGGGTATCTATCCGATTGGTAGCGTAGTTCGCCTTAATACCGGTGAAGTAGGTGTTGTTGTTGCCACTGATGCTGATCATCGCATAAAGCCTATTGTATTGCTGGCGATGAATGCGGATGGCAAAGTTTATCAGCCTCGCCGGCTTATTAATTTATCAAGCGCGGTTTGGGAGGAAACAGGGTCACCCGTTATCATTGACGAAGTTTTACAACCAGGTTCACTTGGTGTTGGGATAAGGGAAGTTTTGTTGGAAGAGTTGAATTATTCTGAGAGTCAGGCTCCCATTGTTGGAAGGTGATCTTTATCTTAGGAACATGCACGCTCCTAAGCTTGACTTTCAAATGTACAGTTACACTGTGGAGTTATAAATGTATGTTTTATACTTCCATGTCCGTTTCAATAGTGTTTTCCAGCGTCAAAATATCCATGGGGGTGAGTTCTGGCAGGAAAATTGTAAATGTTGACTCTTTGCCGAGCGTGCTTTCAAGTAAAATATTTCCGCCTAACATTTCGCAGAACTTTCTACTGATCGTCAACCCAAGTCCTGTACCTTCATATTGACGGTTTATGGCTTGGTCTACCTGAGTAAAGGGTTTAAATAAATTGGGGATATCGTTTTCCGATATGCCAATACCGGTGTCATGAATTTTGATGCGCAGGTATTTAGTTCCACCTTTTATATGCCAGTCATAATGGATGCTGATGGTACCATCTTGTGTGAATTTGATAGCATTACTGAGTAAGTTAAGCATAACCTGGCGAAGTTTTATTTGATCAGTGTGGAATTTTTCTGATTTGTTGAGTGATGTAATAACAATACTGTTGCCATTTTTTCCTGCGGCAGGCGCCATGATGGTAACAATTTCTTTAACGAAACTGTCTAGTCGTATTTCATCGATATTGATTTTCATTTTATTTGCCTCAACCTTGGATAGGTCAAGAATATTATTGATGAGTGCTAACAGATGCTTTCCCGAACTGTAAATCGCGTTAACATCTTTTTTGTATTGTGTTTGTTCTTCATTTTTCATTTCATCCAGCAATAATTCACTGAAACCAATAATGGCATTGAGTGGTGTTCTTAACTCATGGCTCATGTTGGCTAAAAATTCACTTTTAATACGGTTAGCGGTTTCTGCTTCTTCCTTGGCTTTGCGCAAGGCATATTGAGACTGTTTTTGCTCAAGAATAACGGTCACCCAGCGGCCCATCAGTTTTATCAGATCAATGTCGGTGTCCGGGAAAGGAGGGTGCGAGTGTAAACTGGAAAAGCTGATAGTCCAGAATCGCTGGTTTTTATTTTTTATCAGACAGCCGATATAGGATTCAAATTTTGTTTTTCGATAAGCAGGGTGGTTTGTGTATTTTGATGTGCCAATATGATGCATTGAAAATATGGGAAGTTCTTTATCCACAATAATACTGCAAAATGTATTATCCAGCTTCAAGACAATACCGGGTTCCAGTTTAAATTTATCGGATGTGGCGACATTCAGCATTGTGCTGGTTTTATTTTGGGTGTCGATGAAGGCAACCTTTCCAACGTCCATATTCAATGCCTTGCAGCCCAGCTTGAGAACTTCATCAATTTGCTGTTCCAGGCTTTGGTTTGGCATTGATGCTGCTTCGTACAAAACACGGATACGTTCAGCCTGCATGAGTTCGGCAGTTTTTGCCCGTTTTCTTTCCTGTACTTCAGCTTCAAAATGTTTTTTTGATTGTCGCAAGTGCCAGTTAAGTTTTAATGTGGTGAATGCCAAACCAATAATTGTAATGCTGAGCGTAATAATCCAGCCTCGATATTCGCGAAAGATATCTTTTAATGCCACGTGCCATTCCTCCGCGTGGCGGCTGACATGCGGTGTTTCCATCAGTTCGTGCATCGGTTGGTAGTCCAGCGGCATGGTCCAGCCCATGCTGGATGATATCTGGGCCTCCGGGCTGTCCGGTTGCAGACTCAACAAGGCAATGGCGACCTGCCGGGCGATCCCATTGGAGATTTTGTGAGTGGCGGCGAAAGGCCATTCCGGATACAGGCGTGTGCTGTGATCGAAGGGGAAGCTGGGGCTTGAACGAGGGTTAATAATTTTGAAATCTTTGCGGTTTATTGTGCCATCTGCCACCATGCGTTCCAGTGTGTCGGTGCGCACGGTGCCTGCGTCGATACGACCATTCCGCACGGCTAATACAATTTCATCTTGTGGAAAGCCGGAAAAGACCAAACGTGAAAAATCCTCCTGAGGATTGATGCCTGCTTGTTCGAATTCGCGCCATGCCATCCACCAGCCACCAAAGGCTTTGGGATGTACCGCCATAAACGATTTTCCTTTGAGGCTACGCAGATCAGAAATATCCTCACGGTCTGAGCGGGAAATGATTAATGCGCCGAATTGAGTGTAGGCTCTACCTGAACGTTGGTTGCGTAAGGTGGCTATACGGAAAATACCATGCTTGGCTTCGAGTTCGGCATACAGCCCCGGGTTGGTCAGTACAAAATCAGCTGTGCCGGATTGCACGGCGGTACTAATGGAGTCAATGCTGACGGGCAGGATATTAAAGTGGTATCCGGGAATTTGTCGGCTCAGATAGTCTGCCATCGGTTGCCACATTTGGAAGGCTTTGCTTTCTCCACGCATGGCCAGCACGGCAACGTTGATGCTGTGTTCTGTTTTGGTGGATGGGCTGTCCTGCTCATTGCCAAAGACATGGGCAGGTATTACCAGCACCCCCAGCATCAGCCAGAGTGAATACAGCCAGTTATGGATGTGTGCGCACTGCATGCCGCTTTATCTGTGAGATGTTCCTTCGGTTATCCGAGGTTGCCCTCCGCAAGGTGTGTGAGAAAAAAGACTTTTGGCTCAAGCTGAATTAATCCGTTAAATCTGCTGTGAATGGCTAAGGCACAGATTGTTTTATGCATTTTGGACGCTCTCGCTACGATTTAACGGATTCACTCAGGTTCAAGTTATGAGTAAAAACTCTGAGCCAAAATGTCTAACTTACTTGCGGATTTAACATTTTTCGCCGGAGCTTAATCATGATTTTCCTGAAGTATCGGTAGGAAAAATGGATAGTTGAGTATTTAGTGCGAGGCTTGGGGGGGAATGCGGTGAAAGTTTTCGATTCGTATTTTCACTCAGGTGATTGTTAACACCCCTAGAGTTGTTCGTGCTGTGTTTCCAGTCATGTGCCTTGCTCGTTTTTTTGGGGCCAAAGTGGGTGACATCTTGCTGTTGGTTAGCTGTACAATGACGGTTGAATTTGAAAGAAAGGGTGTTTATTCTTCCATCTTTCAAGGGGACAAAATAAATTCAGGTTGTGGGTAAAATATAGTCAGCGAGCCAGGTGGTGCTGTGTTGATGCGGGATGGTTTCTTGCTAAAAACCATTTGCAAATTAATGGGAAAGCGTTAAACGAGTTATAATTTTCAGGAAAAATTTTCCCGATTTTAATGCTGTTTCGTTAACCCCTTGTTAATTGAAAATACCCCCTTCGGGATCGCATAAAGAAAGGATAACGAGATATGGCAAAGTTGCCTCAGCTTACAATTTGGGAAAAGGTCATTATCGGTGCGTTGGGTGGCTTGTCTGCGGTGTGTGTTAAATTTCTCGGTCAGGATTATGTGCTGCTTGTTGAGCAGGGCGTTAACCTGAGCGCTGATCAGTGGTTTGTCCTTAAAGTCGGCTATTTTATTTTGACGCCGATTCTAATATTCCTGGGTGCGGTTTTGGCGTGGGTTTCGGATGAGCAGAGCCGTGTTAAATTATTTGCTATTGCTATCGCTGCTCCGGCGATGGTGACAACGTGGTCGGGTGGGATTAAAACCAGTGACACTGCTTCAGTGGCAAGTTTCAGTATTATTTCATCTGCCCATGCCGATGAGCAAAATAAAAATGATGATGAGCTAAAGATCATTGATCCAATGCAGCGTAGTGCAATGAGTTGGTGGGGCGCCGGTGTTAGTGGGATAAAAATGTTTTTTGGTTATGGTAAAGAAATTAAGTCGTACTATGTGATTGCTGGTTCGTTTAAGGATAAGAACAGCGCATTGAAGCATGCGCAAGCCATCAATAATAGAGACAGTATCTATCGTGCTCATGTAGGGAGTAAAGCCAGGAATGGTTTTTATCCTGTGTTGCTTGGGGAGGCGGCAACATTCAGTTCGGCAAATACATTAAAAAAGACAATTGTTGGCCAGAGAATTATTCATGATGCTTATTTGGTGTCATCTGAGAAAATCAAACCTCTTTTGAGTTTTGATTCTCAATAATCATTGGACCGGAGAAGAGTGGCATTTCGCAGGTGTTTGACCTGATCGGGTGTTTTTGCGTGATGTGTGGGGTTTGTGCTATGGGGCAGAAAATTTTCTGCCCGTAGTGGCTGTCAAGTCTTGAATATTCGGCGCTGACCCCGGAGAATTGCCCGATGAGTTTTACCTTCGTTCACTTGCGCCTGCACACAGAATATTCGCTGGTAGACGGTTTGGTGCGTATCAAGCCTCTGGCTAAGGCTGTGGCAGAGAAGGGCATGCCCGCAGTGGCGGTTACCGACCAGAGCAATCTGTTTGCCATGGTCAAATTTTATCGCGCGGCCATCGCGCAGGGCGTCAAACCTGTTATTGGCGTCGATATCTGGCTGACCAGCGACGATGAACTCACCCCGCCGCATCGCTTGACCCTGCTGTGCCAGGACAACGCGGGTTATCGTAATCTCACCGAGCTGGTGTCCCGCACGTATACTGAAGGTCAGCAGCGGGGCATTCCTGTTTTAAAGCCGGAATGGCTGGAGGGCCACTGCGATGGTTTGATCGCCCTGTCGGGTGGGCGCGAGGGCGATGTGGGTCGGGCTCTGTTGGCCGGGGACGCAGTGCATGTCCAGTCCTGTCTTGATCGTTGGCAGCGACTGTTTCCCGATCGTTATTACCTGGAATTGCAACGCACTGGGCGTCCCGAGGAAGAAAATTATTTGCATGCCGCTGTGGCTTTGGCGCAATCGACAGATTTGCCCGTGGTGGCCACTAACGACGTGCGCTTTTTGCAAACCGAGGATTTTGAGGCCCACGAGGCACGAGTCTGTATCCACGATGGCCGCACGTTGGATGACCCGCGTCGCCCCAAAAACTACTCTGAGCAGCAATACTTGCGTTCGCCTGAAGAAATGCTCGAGTTGTTCAGCGATATTCCTGAGGCGCTGGAAAACACCGTCGAAATTGCCAGGCGTTGCAATGTTGAATTGACGCTGGGTGAAAACTTCCTGCCCGATTTTCCTATTCCTGATGGTCTCACCGAGGCGGAGTATTTTCGTCAGGAATCGAAAAAAGGATTGGAGATGCGGCTCGACAAATTGTTTGACCGCAACGCCCTGGACTTCGCGGAGATTCGCAAACCTTACGATGAGCGGTTGGCGGTTGAGCTGGATGTCATCATCGAAATGGGGTTTCCCGGTTATTTTTTGATCGTTGCTGACTTTATTCAATGGGCCAAAAATAACAATATCCCGGTGGGACCGGGGCGTGGTTCCGGCGCAGGTTCACTGGTGGCTTATGTGCTGACCATTACTGATCTCGACCCGCTGGAATATGACTTACTGTTCGAACGATTTTTGAATCCTGAGCGTGTGTCCATGCCTGACTTTGACGTGGACTTTTGCATGGAAGGCCGTGATCGCGTCATCGATTACGTGGCGCGGCATTATGGCCGTGAAAAAGTCTCGCAAATCATCACCTACGGTTCCATGGCTGCCAAGGCTGTGGTGCGTGATGTGGGACGTGTGTTTGGCCACCCCTATGGTTTTGTGGATCGTATTTCCAAAATGATCCCTTTCGAAGTGGGTATCACCCTCGAACAGGCCATGGAACAGGAAGAGCCTCTACGCGAACTCTACGAGCAGGACGAGGACGTGACTACGCTTATCGATATGGCGAGGTCGTTGGAAGGTCTCAAACGTAACGCGGGCAAACATGCGGGTGGTGTCGTCATCGCCCCCACCAAGCTTACCGATTTCTGCCCGCTGTATTGCGAAGAAGGTGGCGAGAACGTAGTCAGTCAGTTCGATAAAGACGACGTTGAGGCCGTGGGTCTGGTCAAATTCGACTTCCTGGGCCTGCGCACCCTGACCATCATTGACTGGTCGTTGAATAATATCGAAGAGCAAAAAGGCAAGGATGCCCGACCGGATATTGAATCCATTCCACTGGACGATGCGCCTACCTACTCGTTGCTCAAAGACTGCAATACCACCGCAGTGTTTCAGTTGGAATCGCGGGGCATGAAAGATCTCATCAAGCGCCTGCAACCGGATGCCTTCGAAGAAATTGTCGCGCTAGTGGCACTGTTTCGTCCCGGTCCGCTGGGTTCGGGCATGGTGGATGATTTCATCAACGTTAAACACGGCAAAAAAGCGGCGCAATATCCGCACCCTGATATCAAATCCATTCTTGAGCCTACCTACGGCGTTATTCTTTATCAGGAACAGGTGATGCAGATTGCCCAAGTGCTGGCGGGCTACACGCTTGGCGGTGCCGACATGCTGCGGCGTGCCATGGGTAAGAAAAAACCGGAAGAAATGGCCAAACAGCGCGAACTGTTCACCCAAGGCGCGTTAGAACGTGGCGTGGAAGAAAAGACTGCCACTTATATTTTCGATTTGATGGAAAAGTTCGCCGGTTACGGTTTCAACAAATCGCACTCGGCCGCTTATGCGCTGGTGTCATATCAGACCGCGTGGCTCAAAGCCCACTACCCGGCAGCGTTTATGGCGGCGGTGATGTCCGCAGACATGGATAACACCGACAAAGTCGTCAGTCTCATCGAAGATGCGCGTGAAATGAAACTGGAGGTCGTCTCCCCCAACGTCAATGTTTGCCAGTACAAATTCACGGTGAAAGACGATCAGGGTATCTTTTATGGGCTCGGCGCCATCAAAGGTGTAGGTGAGGGGGCCATCGAAGGCATTATTAACAGTCACCAGCAGGACGGCCCGTTTCGCGACCTGTTCGACTTCTGTCAGCGCATCGATCTGAAAAAAGCCAACAAACGCACCTTGGAAGGCTTGATCCGCGCTGGGGCCATGGACGAACTCGGTCCCAATCGTGCCACGCTCATGGCCACGCTGGAATCCGCCGTACAACGTGCCGAACAGCATCACAAAAACCTCGCCAGCGGACAGAACGACATGTTTGGTGTTGCCGAGCCGCAACCCGAAGAGGAAGCCGGGCAGTTCATCGTTGTCAAAGATTGGGATGACGAAATCCGCCTCACGGGTGAAAAAGAGACCCTGGGCCTGTATCTCACTGGCCATCCCATTGATCGCTACGAGCACGAAATTAATCAGATTGTCTCCAAGCGCATTGCCGAGCTTAATCCAAAAAGTGATCAAAACATCACTGTTGCCGGGTTGGTAGTGGCCATGCGTACCATGAATACCAAGCGTGGTGACCGTATTGCCTTTATCACCCTGGATGACCGCACCGGTCGCCTGGAACTGGCCGTATTTTCCGAAGCTTACAATCATTACCGTGACCTTATCGCCAAAGACCGCTTGCTGGTGGTGGAAGGCGAGGTAAGCCTGGATGACTACACTGGCGGCCTGAAAATGAGCGCTAACAAAATCTACGACATTGACCACGCTCGGGAGGCTTTTGCACGTCAACTGGTGTTGAAAGTGGATCAGCAAAAGGCGGGCAATGGTTTTATTCGTGGATTGAGCGAAGTGCTTGGTCCCTTTCGCCAGGGACACTGTCCGATACGGGTGGACTACCTGCAAACCAGCGCCTCTGCGCAAATTCAATTAGGTGCAAACTGGCGTGTGCGGCCCACCGATGAACTGATGCGACGACTGGACGAACTGGTTGGACGGGAGCAGGTGAAGGTGGAATATTAGAATGACAGAGAAGCCAGAGTAATCGAACCTAAATCAGTAAGGTCGTTTCTCAGCTCATGGCAGCGTTGACATTCCTCACAAGAGACCCGCTATTCTTCGTTATTTCATTTCGCCATAAAATGAATATGATGCATACTGAAATATGGATTAAGTGCTAAAAACATGCTGCCTTTAAAAAAATCACCGGGTATTTAACGCAGAGGTCGCAGAGACGCGGAGGTCGCAGAGCTTCTAGTGTTTTTCTCTGCGTCTCTGCGACCTCTGCGTTTATAACACGCCACTTGTCAGTGCCACGACAACATAACTCCCTTAATGTGCTGGGTGATTATCGGGAGGTTTAAACTCTTGGATTCCGGCTAAAAACATGCCGGATTGTCGGTTGTTCCGCTCTGTTTTTCTCTGTCGTCGGCTTCAATGCGTAAAGGCACATCACCAAATAGTTTTACCTTGCCATCTTTATCGAGAGGAATAGATGCGGTAGCGATAATGGGTAGGGTCAATGTGACAGCGATGATACCGACAGCAACAATAGTTTGGGTATTCATTATATTTTCCCCTGATTAATCGATTAAACATAATGGGCATTTTTATATCCTTTACTTTTCAGCTTTTCTTTGTTGTTTTCTTCTGAATTGAAGCCAGCACTTACTGTGCCAAATACGTGTGATTTTATGGCATACATACGGTAGAAAGACAGAGGAAGGATCGGATGTTTATTATGGGAAAACAGTGGGTTGCCAACAGTTGGGTCGTGGTATTGGGAGGGAGAGAGGGCGAATAAAAAACTCAACGGGTGAATGTGTGATTCAAACTGTTAAATTGCAGAACTTTTTTGAACAGTTTGTTCAGTCTGTGTTCATTTTAGGGGGTGTACTGTAATAAGTTCGTCAGGAAATTCAGTCAGTGTGGAAGTTATGTTTTATTTGCGCACTGGACGTATTGCCCACTCGTATTTTTTATTACCCATGTAATGACTACCATGGTGAAAATAAACCAGCCAAGCACCCTGTCGAGAATATTTGTCGAGTGTGCTGCTCCAGAAACCGAGGTGCGGGGTGTTTGGAAAAATTGCGCTGTTAATCGCGGGGCCGTAGCACTTGGATTCAACCAGAGTGCCTAGTTCTTCGAGGGTTGGTAATCGCCAGTCACGAAAGCCGATGTAGCCGCCTTGCTGATTATTAAGTGCGAGAATTGTGTCATGAGCCTTATACCAATCCATGCGGTCAGGTACATTCTGGCAACTTTTTTTATCCCAGTACGTACCCAATGAGCAGCGCGCCCAGGTAAGGCCGGTTTTGGTATCAAAAACAGCAGCACCAGCAGACTTCTCCGTGAAGCGTTTGCTGGGCGTATCTGCATCTGCGGACTGGTAACATTCCTCACCTAAGACGTAGTTGCTGAATGTGTAAAGAATAATAAAAAGGCCAGCTATTTTGTAAGACATAAAACTCAACTCATTATTGTTTGCGCGTAAGATACCCATAGCGTTTGGGATTTAGGTGTTCAGTGTGCGTTATATTCATTTCATAGCATCAACAGCAGGCGCTTTAGGCGAGGCAAAATGACGAGTAATAGCCGGACTGTTACGAGGAGTTTTAACACCGCCATGGAGCGAAGAGGGTGTGCAATGAATGCCTAAATCCCAAACGCTATGGGTATATTACAGGTGTGTACTGAAAAAACAAATCCCAAACGCTACGGGTATATTTAACCGTCGCTGATTATGTTGCACAGTAGGGACAATGCTTCCTGATGTGAAAGTGCATCTTTGTAAAGCATGGCTTTAACGTATCAATAAAGTGTATTTTCCAATATGGTCCACCGTTCTGGTCTGTTCTCACTTGAATCGTATGCTTACAACCGCCAACAGTATCAACGATATTTCTGTGAAACCTGTTGATTCTCTCGATTGGGTTAACGAAGAGGTTGCGTCAAACTGGAAATAGAACCTGTTGATCGCATTGGAAAGATCAAAGCTGAACGGTGGCCATAATTCATAATTGCACTTTACATAATTGCACTTTAACAGTGCGGCCTGGGAATCAATATCAAGTGGCCGGGACTGTTTTACCTTATTAGCATTCTCAAACAGTCTACACTCTAACGAATGTATAGTGTGAAAATTTATCCCATTCCTCCGTAAATAAAAATGGTGGAATTCAGGGATTATTTTACAGCATCAACCATATAGGCTACTGCCGCTTTTACCTCATCATCCGACAGTGAGCTTTTGCCACCTTTGGCAGGCATAATGCCTTTTTTCCCTTTAAATCCTTCGATGGCATTTTTTTCCAAAGTAGCCATACCTTTGCTGATCCGAGCTTTCCATCCGGCTTTGTCACCATGTTTAGGTGCGCCCATTACACCTGTGCCATGACAAACCTGACAAACGGTTTTGTAAACGCTCGCACCGTCTTGTGCGAAAGAAGGCGTTGCATAAAGCAGGGTCAACACCCCTATGCTAGTAATGGCTAAATTCCAATTGGTTTTACGCTGTTGTTTCATATTTTATCTCCTGATTATTTTTTCGGTAAACGAAAGCAGATGCTCTCACATCAAAAAATGTCAACGCTCGATTAACAACACGGCATATGCTGTGCCAACATTTCTTGAGTGTTTTGTTATCTTTCCTGAGCGATAGGTTTTCGAAGCTTGGTTATCAACTTGTTGAAATATAAGATTAACTGTTTAGATAAGTGAATGGGAGGTATGTAAATCATACTTATTTTAGTAAACATTTTGTTACATCTTCATTAATTGCTATTAACATTTCGTTCAAAAACTAAACAATATTTGGGTCTTACAAAAATAGAGTAAGCAGATAAATTATGAACGTAATGTAATGGATAATTGTACCAATTATTTTTTCTTTATTGCTATAAAATTAATTTACTTTTTTAATATATTGATAGCGTTTTTAAGTTGATTAGCATTTTCATTTTCATGGCTATATTATAATTTTTTAAAACAATAAATGGACTATTAAAATTTAAAGATAGAGTAGTTGTAATCACCATTTATATTTTCCCGTAACGCACGTACTTGCTGTATTTATCGGGAGAAATGCGAGCAACCTATACTGTATTAGTAAAATTCCTAATTGCATTATACGAAGATGCACAACAGAATGCCGCGAAATACTGTTTGGATTAACAAGTACACAAATGAAGGAGGGGTTAGAGGTGAAAATCAATTATTAAGGTAAGGGACTGCTGGCAGACTTTACATGCTGGCAACCAAATTATTGCGATCAATCAACATAATGATTATCTACGGATAAAAAGAGAAATAAGGGAGTACAGAAAATGAAACACTCATTATATTCCGGTATCGTTGCCAGCGGGCTAGTGCTTGGGCTATGGACTGGCGGTGTTGCTCATGGAGCCGACGAAGGCAGTAGCGCTGCTTCGAGTGTAAAAAGCAGTGCACGCATTTCGATCAAAGCCACTAATCCGGTACGTATCCGTCGAGTCATGGGTCCTGTTACTAACTACATTAATGACATTGTTCCTACAGAGCCTGTTGATTCCTTCGATTGGGCGGGCGAAGCACTTGATCCCATCAAAGGGCGCGCCAGGCTGGATATAGACCCTATTGCCAATACTGGAACGATCAGAGCAGAATGGGAAGATGAGCATGGTCGCTGGACATACAGACAGGATAGCTTCGGGCCACCATCACATGCTACCGGGATACGTATTGGATCATCCAGAGGGTCGGTGACGGATATTGTTGATGATCCGGTTACCACCAATGTCTATCTGCACGGGGATACCGGTGTTGGTGGACCAGTGACCCCGACGTTCTTTGCTCAGCTCGCCACTTGGGGGCCGGCAAAGGTTACCCTTAATGGTGAACGTTTTAATAACCCTTTCCCAGCTGCGTCAGGATCTTTGCCCTTCCTTGGCCCGAAAGGTTCCCTTTGGGGTGGTCACGTTTTACTCTCTGAAGAAATTCGTGGCGATGACAATGTAATACGCACCACCACTGGCGAAGTTTTCGATATGTCGAAGGCCGGGGAAGGCGTGGTATACCCAGAAAAGATAAATCTCAATTTATCTTTCCTCGACATTCCAGACGGTAGGCAGAGCAATAACATTCCGAGTATGCATCGCTTCGTCTATTACATCTCTTTCAAGAAAGTCGAAGTCAGCGCTAGCTATAAATAACAATTAACCGTTGTTTATATTGATATTTTCACTAGGGGGGTGTCAACACCCCTCTAATGTCGGCTGGGTTTAAATCCGGGCCGGTGTCGAAAACCGAGCTTGTAGGGTGATCTGGAAAAATCTTACCGGTATATTCTAAGCTTTTTGAGCCGATTTCCCTGAATGGGGAGTGGTTTCGAATTGCCTGCCTTTCCACAGCATGTACAGGACGGGTATCAATACCATGGAAACCAAAGGTGCGGTAATCATGCCGCCTAACATCGGTGCAGCAATACGCTGCATTACTTCTGAACCCGTTCCTGAACCCATCATGATGGGTATTAAACCGGCAATTACAACCGCAGCTGACATGGCTTTAGGTCTGACTCTCAAAACTGCACCATCAATAATAGCCGCACGAAGTTGTTGTTTATTTTTTGGGTTATACTCTTTTATCGCTTGGTTTAGATAGACTAACATTATTACTCCAAATTCCGCCGCTACACCCGCTAATGCAACAAAGCCCACGCCAACAGCTACCGATAAATTGTAATCAAGCATATAAACCAGCCAGACTCCGCCGACCAATGCCAGTGGCACAGAGCCCATTACCATAAAGCACTCCGTAAAATTACGAAAATTCAAATACAGTAGTAAAAATATTATGGCCAATGTCAATGGCACAACATAGGTTAGTTTTTCTTTTGCACGCAGCATGTATTCATATTGTCCCGACCAGCCCACAGAATAGCCTGCGGGTAAATTAATATTTTGCTCCACTGCTTTCTGCGCATCTAATACATATCCACCTAAATCCCGGTCTTTTATATCGACATAGACCCAGCCAATTCGTCGGGCATTTTCACTTTTAATCATGCCTGGCCCATCAACAACCTGTATTTCGGCCACTTCGTGTAAGGTAACCTGCGCCGCATTCGGCGTAACTATCGGCAATTGTCGAAGCTTATCTATTGAATCACGCACGCTACGTGGGTAGCGTACATTGACGGGGTAACGCTCTAATCCTTCAACTGTTTGAGTGACATTTGAGCCACCAACAGCTTTACTGATAACTTCCTGAATATCGGCAATGTTAAGTCCGAATCGAGCAGCAGCACGGCGATCAATATTAATATCAATATAGCGAGCGCCCGCCACGCGTTCTGAAAATGCAGATAAGGTTCCGGGTATTTTCTTGACTACTTTTTCTATTTCCTGGCCTATTTTTTGTATTTCTGATAAATCTGGTCCAGATATTTTTATACCAACTGGGGTTTTCACGCCAGTCGAAATCATATCTATACGTGTTTTAATTGGCATTACCCAGGAGTTTGTCAGACCTGGAATCGAAACAGTTTCTTGTAATTCCTGTTTAAGTTTTTCCAATGTCATACCTTCGCGCCATTCATCCTTTGGGTGTAATTGGATGGTGGTTTCTATCATTGTCAATGGTGCGGGATCTGTTGCCGTTTCAGCTCGTCCTACTTTTCCAAAGACTGTACGAACCTCCGGAATAGTGCGAATAAGTTTATCGGTTAACTGTAGCAATTCGCCTGCTTTACCGACCGATATGCCAGTAAATGCAGTTGGCATATACAGTAAATCTCCCTCATCCAGCTCTGGCATGAATTCTGATCCTAATTTTGACATTGGATAATAAATAGATATAACAATGAGTATTGATAATAAAATTGTTATTATCGGAAAACGTAATACACCATGAATAACCGGCATGTAAATTGCTACCAAAATTCGCCGAAGCACATTTTTTTCTTCCGGCATAATATGGCCACGAATGAAATAACCCATTAGTACTGGCATTAAAGTAATGGATAGTCCAGCAGCGGCTGCCATTGCGTAGGTTTTGGTAAAAGCTAGCGGGCTGAATAGTTTTCCTTCTTGTGCCTCAAGTGTAAATACAGGTAAAAAACTCAATGTTATTATCAATAATGAGAAAAATAATGCGGGCCCAACTTCAGTCGCAGATTTAGCAATTATTGCCCACCTGTTTTTTTCTGTAACAGGCTCTTTTTCCATGTGTTTATGGGCATTTTCTATCATTACTATTGCAGCATCGACCATTGCACCTATCGCAATAGCAATACCACCTAAAGACATTATGTTTGCATTGATTCCTTGTTCCCGCATGATAATAAAGGCAATTAAAATACTGATCGGAAGGATAATAATAGCGATAAATGCTGAGCGTAAATGCGCTAAAAATACAACGCAGACCAACGCAACAATTAAAAACTCTTTTGCCAGTTTTTCACCTAAATTGCGCACCGCACTTTCAATCAAAATCGAACGATCATAAGTCTCTACAATTTCCACTCCATCGGGCAGCCCTTTTTTTAACTGATCAAGCTTTGATTTTACGGCTTTGATGGTATCTAAGGCATTTTCCCCCCAGCGCATTACAATAATGGCACCAACAACTTCACCTTCGCCATTAAGTTCGGCAATACCCCGGCGCATTTGTGGTCCCAGGCGAATATCAGCGACGTCATCGAGCAAGATGGGTGTCCCTTTGTTATTGACGCTAACGGGGATTTGCCTGAGATCTTCTACACCTTCTAAATAGCCACGGGCACGAATCATATATTCTGCTTCAGCTTGTTCAATAACCGAGCCGCCGACTTCCTGGTTGGCACGTTGTATTGCCTTTCTAACTTGTTCAAGGGGAATTCCATAAATCCTGAGCTTGCCGGGATCTAAAACAACTTGATACTGTTTAACCATGCCTCCTACTGTGGCTACTTCAGATACCCCGGCAACTGTTTGCAGTTCATATTTTAAAAACCAATCTTGCAAACTACGTAATTGTGAGAGGTCATGTCCACCCGTTCGGTCAACTAATGCATATTCATATATCCAGCCCACTCCCGTTGCGTCAGGGCCAAGTTGTGGTTTAGCTGAGTCAGGTAAATTGCCCGCTACCTGACTTAAATATTCGAGCACGCGAGATCGAGCCCAATAAATGTCCGTACCGTCTTTAAAGATGACATAAACGTAAGAGTCACCAAAAAATGAAAACCCTCTTACTGCCACTGTACCAGGCACGGATAACATTGCTGTGGTGATAGGGTAGGTTACTTGATCTTCCACAACCTCAGGTGCTTGACCAGGGTATGAGGTTTTTATAATAACCTGTAGATCGGATAAATCGGGAATCGCATCAAGTGGTGTGCGCATTAAAGAAAAAATCCCCCAACCTATTAATAAAAGGGTTAGAAGAAGAACCAGAGGTCTATTTTGTATAGACCAGAGAATAATATTCGAAATCATTTTATGCTACTTTATGAATAAATATGGAAAGATGATGCCAAAGTTGTACTCATGTATTGATGAGGATGTGGCTGTTGAATTGCGTATAGATAGTCGTTGTGTGATTACCATAAGGGTATATTTAGGAATAGAGATTGAATAACTTATACAATTGGCATCTCTGCTTCAGCCCGTCTTCGCCCGTTCTTCAATCACAAAAGCTCGAAATAGAACGACTATTCCTGTGCTTTTGCTCAATCAGAACGAACAAATACGGACTAAATCAGAGCGCCACTTGTATAAGTTATTCAATTTCCATTCCTAAGTAAAAAAATTTAATGATTATTAATGTTGGTGTACTACTTTTGTCTAACGGATTTACTACTGGGCCCTTGAAAAGGGTAGCTATAGTTATCTTAAAGTGACAGTAAAATTTCTTTAAAGCAGGCGATTGCGAAGGTTTATTCCATAAAGGGTATTTTTTTCAAGTGCTGTATTAGAGGGGGGTTAACCCTCCCTAGGAGCCTGTCCGAGAATGAGAAGTCTGCTGCCTCAAAATGGCTTTCCTTCGCGACAGCTTTCATTCTCGGACAGGTTCCTAGTATTGTCATCTTGGAGAAAATCTCAGCTACCGCTCAGTCGTAATAAGCTGGCACGTAAACTACTTTCCGAGTCGATTAAGAATTGACTGGATACAACAACGTTATCACCTTCTTGCAGGCCACTAAGAATTTCAACTTTATTGTTCGTTTCAATACCAACTTTTACGGCAACCGGCTTAAATTTCCCCTCACCTAACGCGATGATGACACGATCACCATCGCCGGTACGGATTAATGCCTCACGAGGTATAGTAAGCGCATTACGTTTTGGGTTGACAAAAATATTTACATCCGCATACATATTGGCTTTTAGCATTTCGTCTGGATTGTCAAATCGTAAGCGGACTTCCAGGCTACGTGTCTTGGAATCCAAAATGGGGTAAATATGTTCAACAGTGCCTTCCCATATCTTTCCGGGCATAAAGGCTAACTCTGCTTCTGCTCGATCACCGACTTTTACCCAGTCGGCTTGACTTTCAAAAATATTGGCTACTAGCCATATCGTCGTCATGTTTACCAAGCTGATGATTGACTGGGATGGTTTTACATACATACCTTCCCGAATATTTAATTCAGCGATAACACCACTTTGTGGCGCATAATAACTAACCAGAGGAATGATTTTTTTAGATTTTTCAATTTTTTTAATCTGAGATGTCGACATGCCTAATGAGCGCAGCCTGTGCTTTGATGCAGACAATAAAGATGTATTTCCCATGTTTATAGATTGCAATAACTCTTCTTGTGCGTTAACAAGTGTTGGAGAATAGACTTTGAATAATACATCACCTTTTTTTACTCTATCCCCTAATGCTTTTACGGCTAAATGTTCTACCCATCCATCTGTTCGTAAATGAATATGGCGAATTTTATTTTCGTCATACCTTATATTTCCCACGCTATCTATGCGTCTATACAGCGTTCTCTTTTTAATTTTACTGGTTTGAACGCCAAGCATATTAATAACCCGAGGGGAAATAGATACAATACCTTCTTCGCCGCCGGCGTTCTCAACGAAAACTAAATCCATACCGCAGATTGGACACGTTGCATCAGGGTCCTTACTTAATACATCGGGGTGCATGGGACATACGTAGGTTGGGTCGGTATGTTTTTTGGCATGTTCTAGAGCACTTTCGTTTGAAGAACTTGAAGAGTTTTTAACCAAAGCGGATGCCGATATATTTTCATCCTCTGAAAACGATACGATTGCATTTGCATTGATTTCAGTATCTGAGCCTAAAATGTAATATCTAAAGCCAATGACTGAAAAAATAATAACAACAGAAAGAAAGACTTGTTTTTGTAATATGGATAAAAACCTACCCAATGCAGGTTTAATTCGGTAGCGATAATCACAACCGAAAAGCCACACTTTATACTTTATTCTCTCGATGAGTCTTTTCCGGTTTCTGTTTTCCATGTGTCAGTCCTTCAGTTAAATAGTAAATTAACTTGCACTAAACCGATAAACATCCATGCTGTTTGCAACTTAATTTTCTGGCTCTTTTAGGACTTTTATAATGCAATATATTTTCCATAAAGTCTTTTAATTTATGAATCATTTTCCATGGCCTATATTTTCTCCCTGTTATGTTCAATCATTATTGATTTCTATTAAAAATGACTGAGAATAATACGGTATTTTATGGGGTTTGGCCGGGTCTTATACCAAAGATCCAGCCACCCTTTTCAGCGCCCCAACCACTCTTTTTGTTAGTGGTTAATCAGGTGTATTAATCTCCATAAATATACTGATAACTAATGGCATACAGAGTATCTGTCTTCAATTGTGGACCATTCAGATCCTGATAAATTGGCGCACCAACTTCAAGGCTCAACATATGGTATTTATTGATATGACCGCTCACCCCAAATAGTAAGTCGACTCTTGTTCCGCCCGTTGCATCGGGGTCTGTTGCTGAGGAGAGCATCGGATTTATGTCTGGATCCTGACCATCAATTTTTCCCCAGTCAAAAATGTTAATTCGACTGGATAACGTAAAGCTTGGGCTGACTGAATATGTCCCCCAGGCGGTTACTTCGAATTGGTCTCCCAGTGTGTATTCGTTATCATTTTCTCCTATACGATAGGTATAAATTGCTTGGCCGCCGAGATTCCATCGGTCAAAATTCTTGTTATAGGTTATCGCCGGAATCAGATCATAGGTACCGGATCCTAATTGCATTGAATAAGCTGCTTGCATCGGTCCATTAATGATCGGTTGCATAGGTGCGCCAGTTGAAGAATTTGTACCATTCATTCTCATCGTGATTTTTTCATCTATGCTGCCAGTTGGGAGACTTAACCCCAGGCTTGTGACCAGGTGGTGATTCGCTTGGTACATCACGTCGAAACGAGTATCACCAATTCCGCTGGTATCCATAGTGCCAAACATATCGCCCATCGGCATGCCGTCAGGCATTTTCATATGCATTACCATGTCCATTTCGTTATTAAGGTAATGGAGCATGCCCATAATGCTGATTTTTTCACTAACACCATACATCGCCATCAGCATGTGCATATCCATGGTCATTTTTGTCGGTGACATTCTATAATCGAATCCAGAAGCAGGCCCCATTTCGTTCAAGCGCGCGCCTGAAATGCTCTCGCTGCTGACGCTGTCCGTGCCGTTTAACAACCCTTTCATATTCATGCGCATAAGTTTGTATTCAAACATGAATCCGCCCGCACCATGTTCATGATGAACATGCATCGATGCTGTCGCGGTGTCATGCCCACTATGCGCGGACATGTCATGATTCCCTCCATGGTTACTATGATCCATTTTTTCTGCATACACGTAGCTTGCAGAAAGGAACAAAATAAATGTAACAGCGTTATAGAAAAACTTATTTGTAAAAAAAATTTTCATAAGAAACATATCCTGCTTCTCCTGCCTAAAAGAGTATAGTTTTGGTTGTTCAACCATTTAGGTAAAATGTCATAATTACAGCCATACAAAATAGGGTGCATATATACCCACAACGATTGAGATTTAGGTTTTATTATTTGTCCTCTTTATTCCATGGCCGTGTATGACTCCTTGCAATAATAGAGATATTTTCTGTTCATTTTTTGTCATAAAATTAATGTGGCGTAGACTAAAAATCTAAATATCAAACGCACAGGTGCATACATTCTGAACTATCGATTTATGGCAAAATTTGCCATAATTTCTATTTGTGAATTTAATCTAAGTGCTAGTCAATTATGAATTTTTCTGAAGTTTCGATTAATTCCAGGTCCGTTATCGTAAGGTTTCCTTTTTTATCTTCATCGAGTGTAAATTTTATTGTGCTGCCAACGCTGACATCATTTAGCATTTCAGGGTATGCAACCTCAAAATCCATTTTCATTGCACCCATGAGCCCTTTAACAGGCCCGTGTGATATGTTGAGTTTTTTTGATTCGGACTTGATAGCATTTACTTTGCCTTGTGCCGTGTATTCTTTGGCAGATAAAGTGACATTAAAAAAAACAAGAAAGGTAATGGAGATTAGAATAATAAATTTTTTGATGGTGGTCATGGTGGCATTCCTTTATGTGTTAATAGAACCCAATCGAAAATTCACATTACTAAAATAGTTGATGGGTTTTGTAAGAATTTATGACATATCGTTATATTGTCGTCAAGGATGATGGTCGTATTCGTTGTGAGTTTATGGATGATGAGTAGGCGGGAATTTACTGAGGTGTATCCGTAATATTGGTGGTTTCGAAAAATGTTGATATGGAAATACGGTCCTTATATAGGGTGTTGAGAACATGCGTGGAATAAATTGCTAATTGGTGTATCGCTATCCGGCCGTCATTATAAGTTTCAACCCACAAAATGTTATTTGCTTTTATATGTCGTTATGAAATTTTCTTAGAGGATAGGTTTTTAAAAAGTGTATTTAGCGCATCTATTCTGGATAACCATGCTAAAAATTATTGTTGAATAATAATGCTGCATTATGTGAAGTATAATTTTATTTTTGGTGTATGTTGTATCGATCATATTGACATTTATTTTATATCCGTAGTGTTTGATATTTAGGCATTCACTCCATGGCAGTGTCGAAATTCCTCACAATAGACCCACTATTTTTCATCATTTCATCTTGTCATGAAATGAATATGGTTCACGTTGAATACTTAAGCTTCAAATGCTACGGGTATATTTACTATCGTTACAGAGACAAACTCATGCGAAACTGTTTATTTCAGAGGTGGTCAGTTTCTGAAAAATATTGTTTTCCGGAAAGGTGGTTGGCTGCTGGTTGGAACGAATGCGATACCTGTGTGGAGATGATATAGCGATCAACGGATTACACGTGTATCGAGCGCCTGCAGGGAATATCTGTTAGATTTATGTGGCGTAGATCAAGAAAGCATCAATAGCCACAGTGAAAGCCCAGGTGGTTAAACAGCGCATAGTAAAATGTGGTGAAAGGTCGGTAGCTGTGAATTTGATCTGATGGATGAAGCGATATGGCGTTAGGAACCAGCCAGGTTTGAGATTCGGGCTATTTTAGGACGATTTGGGGTCGTTTTCGTTAAATCTATGGGATTTTTGCTTCAAATCATCAAAAAATGGACTTGAAATGGTTTTTTCCCGTTACAATCACCGGAGTTTGGCAGGTGTCTTAATCTCCTGGATATTGTCCAGTGCTGTATTATGCCCGTAGTGTTTGAAATTTGATGCTGAATGTGGGGCATATTCATTTAATATTTAAATTCTGATTGCTACAGATACCTTTATTTGTTTGAAAAAAACACATGTCACTTGAAATTGAACGCAAATTCCTGTTAGTCAATGATGGCTGGCGTGCGCTGGCTGATAACGGCGTAGTCATGCGTCAAGGGTATTTGAACAGCGCCTTTTCTAATAACGGACCGAAGTCTTCAGTACGTGTACGCATTGCCGGTGAGCAGGCCAACCTCAACATCAAAGGTGCCACCCTGAGTATCACCCGTCAGGAATATGAATATCCCATCCCATTAAGCGATGCCCATGAATTACTCGACACTCTGGCTGATGGCCCGCTCATCGAAAAAACCCGGTACCATGTGCAGTATGATAGGCACACATGGGAAATTGATGTCTTTACAGGCGACAATCAGGGGCTGGTGGTGGCCGAAATTGAACTGGCAAGCGAAGATGAAGCTTTCGCCAGACCCATATGGTTGGGTGAAGACGTTTCTGCGGATGCCCGGTATTACAATGTTTGTCTGGTCAAGCACCCCTACAAAAACTGGTAAACCTCTGAATTTGTTTCGGGTTCTGCATTTTACATTATTACTGAGTGTTTTGACGTTGCTCGCTTGTGCGCCAGTGTCTGACAACACGCTACGTATCGGCCTTGCCAGTGCGCCGGTCACCCTGGATCCACGTTTTGCCACCGACGCCACATCCAGTCGTATCAACCGCCTGTTATACGCACGATTGGTGGAATTTGATGAGCGGCAACTACCGATACCCGGTATTGCCAGTTGGCAGGTGATCAGCCCCCTGCATTATCGTTTCACTCTGCACATGGCTGATGAGGGGCGCATTTTCCCCGATGGTAGCCGTTTAACCGCACAGGATGTAAAAGCAACCTACGATACCGTGTTGGACCCGATCAATGCCTCGCCGCATCGTGCCTCCTTGTCCATGATCAAACGTATTGATGTGCTGGATGACAATACCGTTGATTTTTACCTGAGCAAAACGGATTTGTTGTTTCCGGGCTATTTGGTTATCGGTATTTTGCCGGCATCGAAAATTGTCGCACAATATCCTTTCAATCAACGACCTGTTGGCAGTGGTCCGTTTCGCTTTGTGGCTTGGCCGGAAACAGGACGATTGCAATTACAGCGGCAACGTGACCAGAAAAATATCAGTTTTATCCGGGTTAGTGATGCCACCGTGCGTGTGCTCAAATTATTACGCGGCGAACTGGATATGTTGCAAAATGATTTATCGCCGGAATTGATAAATTTTTTGCAAAACAAACCCAATATCAATGTTGCCCGTGCCAGAGGCTCCAACTTTACCTACCTGGGGTTTAATCTCGACGATAATATCACCGGGCAGCAGGATGTGCGTCGGGCTATTGCCCTGGCTATCGATCGGGAAAAAATCATTCGTTATGTCATGGGAGGGGCAGCGCGTCCGGCCAGCGCTCTGTTGCCGCCTAGCCATTGGGCTGGGAATCCACTATTACCTGAGATTAAATACGACCCTGATGCAGCACGATCTTTGTTGGCCAAACATGGATACAGTCTGGAGAACCCGTTACACATAACCTACAAAACCTCCACCGATGCTTTTCGTGTGCGTCTGGCCACCGTGTTGCAGAGTCAACTCAAGGCAGTGGGTATTAACGTGGATTTGCGCAGTTACGATTGGGGGACATTTTACGGTGACATTAAAGCTGGCAATTTCCAGATGTTCAGCCTGTCATGGGTAGGTATTAAAACGCCGGATGTTTTTCGCTATATTTTCCACAGTGACTCAGTACCACCTAATGGTGCAAATCGGGGACGTTTTCAGGATGATGCTGTGGATCATCTAATTACGGTAGCAGGAAAGGCGGAGACTCTGAAATCACAGGGTGTAGCCTATAGTGAGCTGCAAAAAAGACTTTTGGAAACCTTGCCCTATGTGCCACTGTGGTATGAGGATCATGTGTTTATTTCACGCACGGAAGTTAGTGGTTACAGTCTTGGCCTGGATGGGAGCTACGATGGCTTGCGGACTGTTCAGGTTGTTGACTAATAGTATTTATTATTGAGGCTCACAGTTCCTGTTCTCGGTTTACTTTTTCAGTCCAGCCATGGTCTTGATTGCCTGCCTACAGACTAAAATTTGTTATGAGTTTCTTTGATTTGATGGATATTCGGTTTTTTTTCCGGAAAACTCAGTAAACAATCTTTGGTGGCTTGAAAGTGAGCATTCGTTATTATTTCGGTCTGGATATTGTTTAATCCAAGATAACAGCATTTCTAAGTTGTTATCTTGCTCTTCTTTCGTGTTGTATTTATGTGGCTCCCAGGGTCTGTTTCGACAGTTGCTGATGCAGCTTTCAATTCCTGGGTTTAAAAATATGATCTCATTTGTCTTTTCAATGACCACGCCGAGCAAATCAGAATAACAGCCTTCAATTACCCATGATTCATTTTTTTCAATGAATTGGCCAATTTCACAAATACTGTCGCTTAAAGGTTTTCTTGTCGGTGGATTTGTATTTTCCCAAGCCAGAATATCAAGGTCTAAATGTGACAATTTATATTTTTCAGCACATTCCTTTGCCAAAGTGGATTTTCCCGATCCGGAATTACCAAATATCATAATTTTTTTCATTTTTATTCCCTAAACGAGAATTTTTTTCAATATTCGTTGTAGTTCTAAAAATTCAGAAGAAGCCAGTTTAATTCCAAAATTTTCCTGTATAGAGCGACTATATACAGGCCATATTTTTTTCATTATTTTTACACCTTCGCTAGTAATTTTTATTCTATTACCACGGCCATCTTCAATGCAGGTATGACGGATAACAAGATTGTCTTTTTCCAATCGGTCTATCAATCGCGAAAGATTGTGTTTACTCAACAATATTTTTTTGCCAATTTCATATTGGCGTAACCCGGCGGTTTTTTCCCGATGCAGTTCTAGCAGCACATCATACCAGCCAAGGGGAGGGAGCCCGGCATCTTTAAGGGATTTTTCCACCGTTTCTAATAATAACCGGTGTGCATGATGCAGTTGTATCCAGGCTTGTATTGTCTCTTCGTTTGGTTTTTTGTTCATGCTCAAAGCCTATCCCAACATGGTTGCAATTGCAACCATGTTGGGATAGGCTTTATTTGGTTGCAAATACAACTACTTGTTTTTACCCTGATGGAGAATGAAAATGACTCGAACAATTACCCGTGAACAAATTAAAGAGAATTTTGACAGTAATAGCGCAATGATAATTGTGGAGGCGCTCCCCAAAAAATACTTTGATTCTGAGCACTTACCCGGAGCGGTAAATATTCCACATGACGAAATACAACAAAAGGCCTCGGAAATACTCACAGATATAACGGCATTTATTGTTGTGTATTGTGCCAGTACTGAATGTCAAAACTCAAAAATAGCAACGGATATATTGCAACAAATGGGGTATAGCAATGTTTTTGAGTACGTGGAAGGTAAAAAACACTGGCTTGAAGCTGACCTTCTGATCGAATCAACAAAGTGAGAATAGTGATGACTTCTATAGATAATAGATTTGTAGCAGATGCCGCATTACTTTTGCGTCTGGGGCTAGGAATAATGTGGGTTTCACATGCGCTGTTGAAATGGTTCGTATTTACAATTCCGGGTTTTTCTGCCTGGCTGGAAAGTCAGGGTATCCCCGGTTTTATGGCGTATCCTGTATTTTTATTTGAACTCATTGGTGGTGTAATGATTTTAATCGGATTTTATGGCCGGTATATTTCAGCAGCCTTGATACCTGTGATGCTAGTTGCTGCATGGACTCATTTTCCTAATGGTTGGCTGTTTAGCAATGAAGGAGGTGGTTGGGAGTATCCTCTATTTTTAGTGCTGGCTTCGGTCGTACATGTTCTTCTTGGTGATGGTCGATTTGCAACACGGAGATGAGAGAGGGCTATTCTGACTTTGTCTGTCGTACGTGTTATTTACAACTCATTGAATATCTTTGAGGTATTCAATGAGTTGATAACGCTCTTTTTCCGACAACCCTTTCCGAATACCCGATGGATAAAGATTGGTTGCTAAAAATGGTAGCTTATGTTGAATTAAATCCGATGAAAGCGGGACTGGTGAAAAAAACCTGGGACTATCGCTGGAATAGCGTGCATGCTATTTGGCTGGGGAAGACAGCCGGGGAATTATCCTGCCGGAAAAACTGCTTTCTCTGGCCGGTGACTGGAAAACTTACCTACAAGAATCTCAAGGCAGTTCAGGCATTGAATTTGAACAGCATGGGCGAACGGGCAGACCTTTGGGCAGTGAACGTTTTATCGAAAAAGCCGGGCGTCTTTTGCAAAGAGATTTGAAAAAGAAAAAACCGGGTCCGAAGGGCGATGAGGATAACAAATAAGTATTGTGTCCCCTTATTTTCGCACCTTCATCTGATGAAAACGAACAAAACGCGCAACCCAGTCGCAATAAGCGCGTTCAGTATGGATGGAATAATGCAAACGCCGCATCAAATCACGCATTTCTGTCAATAAATATTTTCCAGAATTCTGAGTTGACAGGGTGGTTTCCGGAGAATAGAGTTTGAGAAAAATAGCAGGCAAATATGCCTAAATATCATCCCAATATCAATATATCAGGGCAAATTGACAGGTTTTCTGTGATTAGCAGGCAAGTGTGCCTGATTCCTCGCGCAATACTGCAGGATAACAGGGCAAATATGCCTAATACTAATAAGTTATATGAAAAAGACAATTGGCAAGGTACCTAATGAAATTCAATAAACTTACACCAAACTTTTCAGTAAAGAATGTTGCGGAATCAGTTCTGTTTTACCAAGAAATATTAGGGTTTAAGTTTGAAATGGCTGTTCCAGATGGTACAACCAGAATTGAAAATGAAATTCATGAAGGTGAAGAATATGCCTCTGCAATGGTTTGCAAGGATGAAGTATATTTAATGTTTTTAAATGAAAAGAACTTTAAATGTGATATTCCAATGCTTCATGAGTGCTCTCAAGGTGCATCGGTATTATTTTATATTGATGTTGAAAATATTAAGGAAATATACACACAACTTAAAAATCAGGTTGAAATTGTGAAAGACTTAGAAACTACGTGGTATGGAATGCAGGAATTCTATATTCGAAATTGCAATAATTACATTTTAGGGTTTGGAGAGAAAGCGTGAATAAAAATCTTATAACAAGGCTGGTCAACGCAGACTGCCCTAATTTTTGCGGCTCCTCAGGTTCATTGCCTTAAAAAAAACTCTTTCATGGCAATAAACCCTGTGGTTTCAAACCGGGCATCTGGTTACCAGCAACGTTATGCGCAAAGAAAATAGAGAGGCTTATGAATCAAATTGATTTTTATGAAGCAAAACTAAAATATGAAACTGACTCATGGGATTTATCCGAAGCGTTAAAAAACAATGAAAATGTAGTAGTT
>Ga0316204_10000864_pt1 | contig 96365 bp, 90 predicted proteins | sample 6monrhotite_MG_2_FD_205661 | JGI IMG/M metagenome (GOLD analysis project Ga0316204, IMG submission 205661) | Microbial mat bacterial communities from mineral coupon in-situ incubated in ocean water Damariscotta River, Maine, United States -... | ecosystem: Environmental > Aquatic > Marine >... | reverse complement strand
ATACGATAATTCATCACGTAACATGATTAGTTTCCTTTAAAAGGAAACTAATATGCCATACTGAAAAGATCGTTCAAGTACTCTGTTTTACCTTAAACGATCAGCATTGGAACTTGTTTCAGGATCTACGTCCGTCATACTGAACTTGTTTCAGTATCTAAATTTATGATCGAATTTATTTAATCAAATATAGCGTAGGAAAGTATATTTGCTCAAATAAGCGTCCATTTGCAGCCTAAAACGCTAGCAAATATTGCTCCTGATGATTTGAATTTGTGGCAAGCTTGGTTCATACAATTAGTTTTATTTTTATTTTTGTGTTTTAAGTCTTAAGATCCTGACCTGCGTCAGGATGACGTTTTAAAATAGATCCTGAATTTATTTCAAGATCTGTCTCAGATTAATATTTAATACAAACATTCTTCGTTTCAGTAAAAAAGCGCATGGCTTCCATTCCGCCTTCACGACCAACACCCGAGTGCTTCATGCCACCAAATGGGGTGCGTAAATCGCGTAATAACCAACAATTTATCCAAACAATGCCGGTTTGCAATTGTTCGGCAAAGTGATGCGCGCGCGTTAGGTTGTTTGTCCACACGGTTGCGGCTAAGCCATAACTGCTGTCGTTTGCTAAGGTTAATGCTTGTTCATCATTATCAAAAGGTTGCAGGGTGATCACAGGGCCAAAAATCTCTTCTTGATTACAAACTGCATCATTTGATAAACCTTCAATAATCGTTGGTTGTAAAAAATAGCCTTGTGCGCAGCGGCCTTCAAGCTGTACTTGTTCGCCGCCACATAAAACGGCGCCACCAGCGAGTTTAGCTTGTTCAATATAATGTTTTATTTTGCTTAAATGATCAATTGAAACAATTGCGCCCATTTGGGTGTTTTTTAATAATGGATCTTGTGGGATTAATGCTTGTGCCTTAGAGACTAAAGCCGTTTTGAATTTATCGTAAATGCTGCGCTCAATATAAAGTCTTGAAGCACATAAGCAAATTTGCCCTTGATTAGCAAAGCTTGCGCGAAATATTTCATCAATAGTGTCATTTAAATTGCAATCTGCAAATATCAGCGCAGGATTTTTACCACCTAATTCGAGTGATAGTTTTTTAAATTGCCCAGCAACTTGGCTTGCAATGGCGGCGCCTGTTTTAGTGCCGCCAGTAAAAGAAATAGCTTTAACTTTAGGATGATCACAAATAACTGATCCAATACCTGCGCCAGTGCCATGCAATATATTCAATACCCCATTGGGTAATCCAGCTTGTTGGCATATTTTACCGAGTAAATAAGCGGTTTTTGGCGTTACTTCTGACGGTTTGGCAATAACACAGTTTCCTGCGGCTAAAGCGGGCGCTATTTTCCACGTAAATAAATACAGTGGTAAATTCCACGGTGAAATACAGCCGACAATACCTATGGGCTGTCTTAATGTGTAATTAATCGCTGAGCCTGCCATGTTATGTGCTTCGCTGGAAAATTGAGAACAGGCGTGGGCGAAAAACTTAAAATTGCTGGCGGCGCGTGGAATATCTATTGTGGTAGCTAAACCTATTGGCTTGCCGTTATCGATTGCTTCAGCGGTAGCTAATTCTGTTAAATTATTTTCAATGCCTTGCGCGATTTTTAACAATATATCTGCACGCTGATCTAAAGGCATATTACGCCATGCGGGTAGGGCATTTTCAGCAGCAGCAACAGCTAATTCAAGATCAGCGCTATCACTACTAGGAATATGCTCATATACCAAGCCTGTTGCAGGTTCAATATTATCAATATATTGATTGTTTACCGGCGCACAATAACGACCATTAATAAAATTAGCGAGTTTAAGCATGGCTGTTATATTTCCTGAGTTGGCGTTACAAACATGATGTTCGACCACCATCAACAGGTAAATTAATGCCAGTAATGTAGCCTGCAGCAGGAGAAGCTAAAAAAGCAGCGGCAGCAGCAAATTCTTCGGGTAGTGCAAAACGACGCATTGGAATAATGCTTTTCTCATTAATTGCGGCTTGTTCTACTGATATATTTTGTTTTTTCGCTTTGCCCTCAATAATGGCATCAAGCCTTTTCGTTGCCGTAGCTCCGGGCAATACATTGTTTACGGTAATGCCAAATTCGCCGAGTTCATTGGCAAGCGTTTTTGCCCAACTAGCCACCGCACCGCGAATAGTATTTGAAACCCCTAACCCATTAAGCGGTTGTTTTACCGAGGTTGAAATAACATTAATAATACGGCCATAAGCTTTTGCTTTCATGTTTGGCACAAGCGCTTGTACTAAATGATGGTTTGAAACTAAGTGTAAATTAAAGGCGTCAACAAAAGCGCCAGCTTCACTATTTATAGCTAATCCCGGCGCTGGGCCACCGGTATTATTAATTAAAATTTCAAAGCTATGATGATGTTCAATAAAGTTATCAATAGCTGTTTTTACTTGTTCTGGCTGTGAAAAATCGGCTACTAGCACACTATGATTTTGACCTTGCTCGGTTGATAGTTCGGCTTTTACCGCTTCCAAAGATGCTTGGTTTCGAGAAAAAAGTGTCACTGTAGCGCCTAAATTTGCTAATTCAATGGCACATGCTTTACCAATACCTTGGCTAGATCCGCACACTAACGCATGTTTACCGGTTAAATTAAGATCCATTTTTGCTCACTTATTGTTTTTGTTTTTATTATTGTGTTATTTAATAATGCCACCAAGGAAAATTAGTAGCTTTATTTTTCATTAACTAATTTGTAGCATAATAAAAAATTTAATGTCAGCAATTAAAAGCTAAATGGATGAAATATTAACTGACCAATTGTAGTGATAATTTGACAAAACTTGATCTAAAATAAAGAGTATTAACTCTAATGTTGTTTAAATTAGCTCAATAGCTTTCTATCTATTTAGTGATCAACGTTTACACTGATGAAACCTGATACAACCACAGCAATGACTTTGTTGCTAAAACAAATCAACGAGACATTTCCCTTTGCTAAGCCTGAAGCTGAAATTTGCGCGGGCAAGTGTGTTGGTTGTCCGAAAAAAGTGTTGGAATATATCTCAATGGAAATGGATTATTATCAAGGCCAGCTTGATGCTAAAGAAACACCATTATTAGGGGATGTTAGCCGTTTGGCATTGATTGCTAAAAAATCACACCGAAGTTTAAAGCGCAATAACTTAGTTTAAATTAGTGCTTTCTATTTTTTATTATGTTGGTTAAGCAAAGTAAGAATACCTTGTAAAAGCTTTGTTGGTGTTGGTGGGCAACCGGGGATCACTAAATCGACAGGGATAACTTTTTCAACCGAGCCTACCGTTGCGTAGTTTTCACCAAATATACCACCATTAATGGCGCATTCACCCATAGCTATAACCCATTTAGGCTCAGGCGTTGCTTGGTAAACTCGGCGTAATGCTTCTTCCATGTGTTTACTTACAGGGCCGGTAACTAATAAAATATCAGCGTGGCGAGGTGAGGCTACAAAGTGAATACCATAACGTTCAGCGTCATAAAAGGCGTTATTAAGCGCATGAATCTCTAACTCGCAACCATTACACGATCCTGAATCGACTGCACGAATAGCAATTGAACCAGAAAAGCTTTTTTTTAACTTGGTTTTTACTTGTTTTCCCAGTTCTGCAAACGTTTCATCTTCAGGAATATCTTCAGTTACGCTCCCGACAGAAATTATTTTTTTTAATACTTTAAACATAAAAGATCCTACAAATCGACACCAGAATACGAACCATTAACTGACTTATTGCACACCGGGAAATCGGCAACAATATTATTGTCGATTAATGCTTCAAGGGCTTGCCAATTAAGCCAGCTAGCATCACGGGGAAAATAACGCGCAATATTGCCAAATTCATCTAAACGAATAAAAGCCAGCGTTTCACCTCGCCAACCCGAGACAATACCAATATTTTCTGATGCAGGCTTAATGTTTACTGTTGATGTTTTTATTTCACCTTGTGCTAAACCATGTAATAAGGCGCTTAATAATTTAAATGAAGCTCGGATTTCGTCAACACGAATTTGTAATCGACACAGTACATCACCTTCATTACGTAAAACCTGCTGTACTTGATATTTGTCATAAGGAGGATAGGGCGCATCACGGCGAACTTCTGTGTCTTGTCCACTTGCGCGGCCAACATAACCTAAACAACCTAGCGCTTTCGCTGTGCTTTCAGGTAAGTAGCCAGTTGTGGCTAAACGGTCATCTAAAGACGGGTAATCTTGAATGATATCAATTAGTTTTGAGAAGTCTTTATCAATAGCTGAAAGTTCTTCATAAAGTATGGCTAATTGTTCTTCATTAATATCAACAGTAACGCCGCCAATACAAAGGGTGTCCATTAATAAGCGATGACCAAATAATGACAAATTTGTGCGTTGCCATAATTCGCGTAAGCGCGCGCATTGTGAATTAGCAAAAGCAAAGCCAACATCGTTACAAATACCGCCAATATCGCCAATATGATTGGCAATGCGTTCACGCTCTGATAATACTGCGCGTAAATAAGAAGCGCGGTTTGGAATAATAATACTCGATGCTTGTTCAATTGCCATTGCCGCGGCCCACGCGTGAGTAACTGCGCTGTCTCCTGAAATACGCGCGGCTAATTTTAATAATTGGTCAGGCGATTTACCCACGGCAAGTTTTTCAATACCTTTATGGGTATAACCTAAACGTTGCTCTAAATTTAGTACCGTTTCGCCCATAATTTGAAAGCGATAATGTCCCGGCTCGATAATACCCGCATGAATTGGCCCAACAGGAATTTCTGAAACACCAGAACCTTGAGTTTGAAAAAAATGATATTTACTGTCGCCTTCAGTAATACGCTGGCTTTCTCGCTTTACGGGGAATTCTTTAGTTAATGGAAACTCATTGTTTTTCCACGCTTGATGACGAGTCCAACGCCTAATGTCTGGGCTATCAAGTGGTTTTACACCTAATAAATCTTTCATGTGGCGTTCCATTCGATTAGCTGCTGGGTAAACAGACGACAACGAGAGCAATTCAAAAGGAGGTTGTGTTAGGCGTGTAGTGGCAACAAAATAATGTTTTTCAAAAACAAAAAGGGCGGTGACTAGCATTGCATTATCTTGTTGATCTGCCCATAAACCACTAAAACGTGTTTCAATACTATTTAACGCTTCAGCACATCGCGACCAGTCGTTATTAGCAATGTTAAAGGTATGAAATTGTTGATGGCTATGGGTAAATTCAACGGCTAAACGATCTAATTGCTCTACAACTTCATTCAGCCATGGATTTGCTATTAATGTTTTATTCATAATACTCCGCTCCCCGTAACTAAAATGGTGACACGGTCGAACCATTGAGCGAGTTGATGTGGAATAGCTAAACCTAGCCATAACACAATAATTAAATGCAGGTAAACCGGCCACATAGTTGCAGGAACCGCTTGTTGACCTTCAGGTTTTTTGCCGTAGCACATCGGTTGAATATGGCGAAATAAACCTGCAAAAGCAATGGCTAAGCCTGATAATAAAGGAATAGCAAACCAAGGATAAGTATGTACAGTTGAACTTAATAATAGAAATTCACTGGTAAAAATACCAAAAGGTGGAAAACCAGCAATAGCCGCTGTACCGAGCAATAGCCCCCAACCAACTTGTGGTTGGGTTTGAATAAGCCCGCGAATTTTATCGATGCTTTGGGTACCAGCTATTTGCGCAGCATGACCCACGGTAATAAAAATAGCTGATTTTGTTAAACCGTGCACTAACATATGTAATAAACCCGCAAAGGTCGATAATGGTGTGCCTAAACCAATGGCAAAGGTCATTAAGCCCATGTGCTCAATAGATGAATAGCTGAATAAACGTTTAATATCGCGTTGACGGTGTAAAAATAACACCGCGACAGTAAAAGAAATTAAACCAAAGCCCATCATTAAATAGCCCGCTAAATTAGCAATATGACCACTATTTTCAGCAGCCAGTGCGGTATCGGTGATCATTTTTATGCGGATCAACGCATACAAAGCCACATTTAATAATAAACCTGATAATACCGCAGACATTGGTGTTGGCCCTTCAGAATGCGCATCAGGTAGCCAATTGTGTAGCGGCACTAAACCTACTTTTGTGCCATAGCCAACTAATAAAAAGACAAAAGCGATAGCCATAATTACAGGGTTTAATTCACTGGCATGTTTGAATAATTGTACCCATAATAATGAATCTTCAACATCCGGAATGACTTGTGCAGCCGCATAATAAACTAATACGGTGCCAAACAAAGCTTGAGCAATACCCACACCACATAAAATAAAATATTTCCATGCGGCTTCAATTGAAGCTGGCGTTCTATATAAACTTACCAATAAAACCGTTGAAAGAGTTGCCCCTTCTAAAGACACCCAAAGCACGCCAAGATTATTAGTGGTTAGTCCCAGTAACATGGTAAAAATAAAACCTTGGTAGCTACTGTGATATAAACGCATACGAGCATCAGAAAGGTTTCTTACTTGTGCTTCATGCAACATATAACGGTACGAGAAAAAGGAAGTAGTAAAACCAACCGTTGCGGTTAAGGCAATTAAATAAACATTAAGAGCATCAATATAAAATTGGCCTTCACCACTACCTACGGTATTTTGTTGCAATACTAAATAAGTTAAATAGAAACTGCTTAGCATAGCGATAAAAGACAACACAATATTGAACTGCGCACCGTGTTTTTTATGACCAAATATACCCAATAATAAGGCGCCAATTATGGGCGTAATGAGCAATAAATAAACGCTATTCATTCATCAGACTCCGACAGACTATATAGGTTGATCGTACGATCTACGATTAATGAATCAAAACTGTCTTTGCTGTCATTTATAGGGAAAGAAAATACACCGAAAATAATGTCGGCTATAAACATGTTAACGGTGCTCATTCATCAGACTCCGACAGGCTAAATAGGTTGATCGTACGATCTACGTTTAATGAATCAAAACTGTCTTTGCTATCATTTATAGGGAAAGAAAACACACCGAAAATAATGTCGGCTATAAACATGTTAACGGTGATCATTCATCAGACTCCGACAGGCTAAATAGGTTGATCGTACGAACTACATCTAATGAATCAAAACTGTCTTTGCTATCATTTATAGGGAAAGAAAACGCACCGAAAATAATGTCGGCTATAAACATGTTAACGGTGATCATTCATCAGACTCCGACAGACTCGACAAACGATCTACATCTAATGAATCAAAACTGTCTTTTATATGAAAGAAAAATACGCCAAAAATAATGGCGGCAACAAATACATCAAACGCTATACCTAGCTCAACCACCATTGGCATACCATGGGTTGCTGATACTGCAGCGAAAAATAGGCCATTTTCCATCGCCATAAAACCTATAACCTGGCTAACTGCTTTGTGACGAGTGATCAGCATTAACATTGCCAACATTACCATTGCCATACTAAGGGCTATTATCGGTTGAGTTACTGAAATTGATAATTTTTGGATGGGTAACGCAATTGAATAGCAAAAAATCACTAAAGCAGCACCACCCATGAGCACTAAAACGGGGTGATGTAGCACATCTTGCTCGCGTTGGAATTCCATTTTATGTACTAATTTGTGTAATAACCATGGAATGAAAATCGCTTTCATTAATAATGTAAGTAGTGCCGACAAATATAAATGATGTAAACCAGTGTCATAGGCAACTAATGCCGTAACTACTGATAACAATACCCCTTGCCAAGCAAATGTACGTATAGCCGCAACAATACGTGGTTGCGCGAGTAATGAAAAAGAGGTAAATAATACCAAACCAGCAAGCATTAAAATGGCTTGTTCGCCTAAGGGTAAATCGGTTAAATTCATGCGCCTACCTCTAAAATAATATGGCTAAGTAGTCCGAGTAAAGCCAACGTAAAAGCAAGTGATAAATAAATAGATACGCGGAATAACCGCATTTTTGCAAAAACAGTTTCACCTATAGCTAAACAAATACTCAAAACAAATAACTTCCCAGCAATAGCAAAAAAAGCAATAAAAACATTTCCAACTGAGATTGATTCAGCAATACCCCATGGGAAAAAAACATTACAAATAAGCACGCCGTAAATCATTAGCTTAGTCATTGACGCCCATTCAATTAACGCGAGCATACGACCACTGTATTCAAGGATCATCGCTTCGTGGATCATAGTTAATTCAAGGTGGGTTGCGGGGTTATCTACCGGAATTCGTCCCGTTTCTGCAATGGCAACTAAAACTAAACCCGCAAAAGCAAATAATAATGACGGCCTCAATACTAAACCTTGGCTAAGCAGAGTTTCAATAACGGATGATAAATTAGTACTGCCGGCAATCATTGCTAAAGTGAATACCGACATTAACATGGCAGGCTCTGCTAACGCTGAAATAGTCATTTCACGGCTGGCACCTAAGCCACCAAATGAAGTACCAATATCCATTGCGGCTAACGATTGAAAAAATTTAGATAAAGCGAAAAAACCAACTAATACAATTACATCCGCAGTTGCAGCCGATGGAACTCGAACGAATATGAAAGGAATAACCGAGGCCGCTAACAATATTACACCAGATAGAATATAAGGTGTCATGCGAAATATTAAGGAAGCATTTTGTGGTAATAATACTTCTTTATTAAATAACCGCCATAAATTTAAATACGGCTGAAAAAGTGAGGGGGCGCGTCTATTTTGTAAATGACACTTCAACCATTTTATCCATCCAGCTAAAAGCGGTGATAATAAAATAAATAAAGAAGTTTGAATTAAGACCAGTAACCAGCCTTGTATATTTAAGATATTAACCATAACAACGCCACTAAAGTGAAAAATGAATACGCTAAATAATGGCGTAAATGTCCTGTTTGAATTTTACCAATTCTTTTTGTACTGAAATTTATCATTTTAATTATTGGGTTATAGAAAATTTTCCAACTTATATCATCAGAATTTTCACGATAAATAAGTGTATGGGCATGTTCTTTTAAACCATTTCGCGCTTGTAGTTTATTTTCTTCACTTAATTCCCAAACCGGAGAAAAAATACGACGAATAGGCATGCTGAAGTTAGAACCCGTGTATTGCATACGAGAATTTAAAGGGCCGAAACCGCAATCCCATGGTGGTACTCGCCCTTTATTTTGTAACTTACGTTTAGGCTTCATAATAAAATAAACACCCGCCCAAACTAATAGCGCAAGTATTAATCCAAAGGCAACTAATGGCGCACTATATTCAGCCGATTTTGCTGAAATAGGTGTTAACCATAACCATCCGTGGCTCATTGCTTGCGATAATCCTTCGCCAAACAACTGCTGAGGAATATTGTTGAGTAGATTTAAAACAAAGGTTGGAAAAATGCCAAAGAAAACACATAGCGATACAAGTAGACCTTGGGCAGAAAGCATACCAAAACTTACTTCTCGAGATTTTTTAATACTCCTTATTCTGGGTTTTCCCAAGAAAGCCGTTCCATAAAGTTTAACGAAACAAGCGGCAGAAAGCGCACCAGTTAACGCTAAAACGGCAGCGCTAATAGGAATAATTGCTCTTAATACACCACTATCAATTGCGGCTGCTTGAAGAGACGTTTGAAAAATTAACCATTCAGAAACAAAACCATTTGACGGCGGCAAGGCTGAAATACTAATACAGCCTAATAAAAAGAATATTCCGGTCCAAGGCATAAAATGTATTAAACCGCCCATACGATCAATGTCATGTTCTTTACTACTGTGAATAACCGCGCCTGCACCTAAAAAGAGTAAACTTTTAAACATGGCGTGATTTAAACAATGAAACAATGCTGCTATTAAACCAAGCGTGCCTAAATGAGGTAAATTTTGACCGAAAAATATTAAAGATAAAGATAATGCAATAAAAATAATGCCGATATTTTCAATGGATGAATATGCCAGCATTTTTTTAATATCTTGTTGAATTAATGCGTAAAGCACACCAAATAATGCGGTAATACAAGCGATAAGCAATAAAGCTGCGCCCCAGCCCCAATGAATTTCGCCAAGTAAATCAAAACTTACTCGAATAAAACCATAAACCGCCACTTTCAACATAATACCCGACATTAAGGCGGAAACATGAGAAGGCGCAACGGGATGTGCTTCAGGTAACCATACATGAATAGGCACTAATCCCGCTTTCATACCAAAGCCAATCAACGCACAGGCGAAACTAATTGTTAACCACAATAATGAGGGCGAAGCTGCACGCATACCATCAAAGGTAAAAGCAGTTGCTGCATCAGGGGCAAAGCCCGCTAAAATACCAAAAGACAATAATATAAATAAACCGCCAACATGCGCCATAAGTAAGTAGATAAATCCTGCGCGGCGATTAGCACTATTTTGGTGTTGGTAAGTTACTAAGAAATAACTGGATATAGACATTAATTCCCAGGCGATCATAAAAGAATAAGCATCGGCGGCGATAACAACTAGCATCATCCCAGCAATAAATAAACTCGTTGGAACAGCTAAGGCAGCGAACGGTTGGCCACTGTTTTTGTATTCAGTAACGTATTTGGGCGCATATAATGCAGCGGCTAGCGTACCAATACCTATAATCATTAAGAAAAAGGCACTTAAGCCATCAAGTTGTTGATGCCAATTTAGCCAAGGTAAGCCTAAAGGTAATTGCCATACTAATGTGAAATTATTTATTAATACCGCAAAACTGGTGATTGCGCACAAAGCGCCAGCAAAAGCGAGTAGGGTAAAATGGAGAAAGCGAGCAAGTGAATGCTGATAATCAGCAAACATGCCAAGTAAAGCAGAGCCAAAAACTAGCCCTAACGAGATTAAAACAAGTTGATACACAGCTGTGTCCTTAAATAATATTCACTTATATATTGAAGACTAAAATGCAAAAATTAAGATGAATAAAAGATTGTTTTAAATGTTTTTTTAAATATTGTTTTTCAATAGGTTGATATAACAAACTAAGCCTAGTGTATTCCTCATAACTATTCAACGTCAACTCACTTTAAACTATTATTTAACATGATAGATAAACGATATAAAAACAATAAAATCAAAATATATCTTATAGCTTTTTTGTGAGCTATTTGGCTTGAAATAAGGTTGAATGCCTTCAGCTTGTATGGTCTAATTTTATTCATATTTAAAGATTAAATTTATATTCTTTGTAATCAATTTTCCAAAATAAAACAGGACGTCTCATGAGTTTAATTTCTAACATTGCCGCTGATGCCGCAAAAGCGGCTAAAACTTTAGCAATTCTTGATACTGAAACAAAAAATGCAGTGTTGTTGGCAATGGCACAAGGATTAAAAGCACATCATGCATCGATATTAGCGGGCAATGAAAAAGATTTAGCTCACGCCAAAGAAATGGGATTATCTGATGCAATGATTGACAGATTAACGCTAAACGGCGAGCGAATAGATGCTATGGCGTCAGGCATTGAAACTTTAGTTGAACTTGATGATCCTGTCGGTAAGGTGCGCGAGTTTGGTGAGCGTCCAAATGGTATTAAAATTCGTAAAATGCGGGTGCCACTTGGTGTTGTTTGTATGATATATGAAGCGCGTCCTAATGTTACCGCCGATGCAGGTGCATTGTGTTTTAAATCGGGAAACGCGGTAGTTTTACGTGGTGGTAAAGAAGCGCTACATAGCAGCATGGCCATTGCTGAGGTAATGCATAAAGTATTAGACCAATTTAATTTACCTAAAGCGCTGATCAGCGTTATTCCTGATCCTGATCGTGCCTTGCTAATGGAATTAATGCAACAACGCGGCTTAATTGATTTAATTATTCCTCGTGGTGGTGAAGGTTTGATTAATTTTGTCACTGATAATAGCAAAATACCTGTTATTCAACATTTTAAAGGCGTATGCCATTTGTATGTTGATAAAGACGCCGATTTTGATAAGGCGCTTAACTTATTAATTAACGGTAAAACTCAACGTACAGGAGTATGTAATGCCTTAGAGGGATTATTAGTTGATAGCGCTATTAGTGCACAGTTTTTACCTAAAGTAGCCAAAATATTAGCAACAAAAGGTGTAAAAATTAATGCCTGTAAAAATGCAGCGCCTTATTTTGAAAACGTTACTGTGTTACATGATGATGAATTTGGTGAAGAATATTTATGTTTAGAAATAGCTATTCGGGTAGTTGATGGATTTGCCGGTGCTGTTGATCATATTGAACAATTTGGTAGCCATCACACCGAAGTGATTTGTACTGAAAATTTAAAAACAGCGACTAAATTTCAACAAATTATTGATGCTTCCGTGGTAATGGTAAATGCCTCATCGCGCTTTTCTGATGGTTGTGAACTAGGTTTAGGTGCTGAAATTGGTATCGCCACTTCAAAATTGCATGCCTATGGGCCTATGGGATTAGAATCATTAACGACTGAAAAATTTTTAGTTAATGGCGAAGGGCAAGTGCGCGCTTAAAAGTATAAGTTATCGATTTGTCATACTGAATTTATTTCAGTATCTTTTCTTACAAACTTTCTTTATTCACGACTAATTTTTAATAATTTATTATAAAAGCTTATGCTATGATGGCTTGTTTTTAATCTTAAAATAAGCCATCAATTTATCCATGTTTCAATCAGTTAGTTTTTTTATCGGGTTACGATATAGCCGTAGTCGCAGCAGCACTGGCTTTATTTCTTTTATTACTTTTTTTTCAATTGCCGGTATCTTTCTTGGGGTTGCCTCGTTGATCACTGTGGTTTCGGTGATGAACGGGTTTGAGAATGAATTAAAAACTCGCATTCTCGGCATAGTGCCACATATTGTTATTGATGCTAAACAAGACGAATTTTCCAATTGGCAAACCCACCGCCAGCAATTGCTCAAACTTGAACATGTAAAGCAAGTTAGTCCGTTATTATCCAATGAAGCGTTAATACAATCTCCCTCTTCGTTACAAGGTGTGTTACTTCAAGGTATTATTCCTGAATTTGAACAGCAGAATATATTGAATAACAATATGGTTGCGGGCAGTTTAAAGTCGCTTTCGCAAAAAGCATATAATGTGGTACTCGGCACAGCATTAGCGCGAGAACTCAGGGTGACTTATGGCGATAAAGTACGTTTAATATTACCTAATCAAACGCTGTTTACACCGATGGGACGTATTCCTATGCAGCGTACTTTTACGGTGAGTGGCTTATTTAATATGGGCTCACAAGTTGATGACAGTGTTATTTATATTCATGCTAATAAAGGTGCAAAGCTGTTACGCAAAAAAAATGATGGCATTACCCAATTACGATTGTATTTAGATGATGCTTTTAATGCGAAACAAGTTTCCGATAGTATTGCTCTAGATAACCAACACTATGAAATTACCACATGGAATAATAGTCAAGGGGCTTTATTTTCTGCGGTGAGCATGGAAAAAAACATGATGTGGTTAATGCTCAGTTTAATTATTGCAGTAGCGGCGTTTAATATAGTTTCTGCATTAGTGATGGTCGTTATTGAAAAACAAGGTGAAATTGCAATATTACAAACATTAGGTTTATCGCAATTTAATGTGGTTAAAATATTTATAACCCAAGGCATGATAAATGGATTATGGGGCGTTATTTTAGGGGCAATTGCTGGTGTTTTATTAGCGCTAAACTTAAATGTAATTATGGGATTTCTAGGTGTGAATATTTTTGGTGCTGGCTATGCTAGCCAAACTTTACCGGTAAAAATTGAAAGCCATCAAATAGTTATTATTATTTTATCTGCATTAATTATGAGCTTTGTCTCTACTTTATATCCGGCCATACGTGCCTCAAAAACTCAACCGGCTGAGGTCTTACGAAATGAGTAATGTTTTATTATGTCGTCATTTAACGAAAACGTTCCAACAAGGTGATATTAAAACGCCAGTATTAACGAAACTTGATTTAACGGTAAAGCAAGGAGAATTATTAGCCGTAGTAGGTCGTTCTGGTTGTGGTAAAAGCACTTTTTTACATTTGGCTGGCGCTTTAGACAAACCGACCTCCGGCGAAGTAACGATTAACGGTGTCGATATTCATCAACTTTCTGACAAACAGCGGGCTAAGTTTCGTAATCAACATATTGGTTTTATTTATCAATTTCATCATTTAATGATGGAGTTTAGCGCGGAAGAAAATGTTGCCATGCCATTACTTATTAGAGGTGACAAACCTAAAGCGGCATTAGCACAAGCACAAGCAATGTTAGCGCAAGTTGGCTTGTCGCATCGCTTAACACATCGCCCTTCGGCATTATCAGGAGGCGAACGTCAACGTGTTGCTATTGCCCGTGCTTTAGTCACTAAACCTGCATTAGTACTGGCTGACGAACCCACAGGGAATTTAGATTTTGATAGTGCTGAGCAAATTTACCAATTATTGCGCGAATTAAATCAAACGGTAAAAACCAGCTTTGTTATCGTAACCCATGATTTAACCTTAGCTGCGAGGATGGATAGACAGTTACGTTTAGACCATGGCAAGTTAATGCCAATAACTGAAGAGCATATCACCGCCGATGCGTAATTCATTAAGTTTATTTTTAGGTTGGCGTTATGTGCGCAGTCGTCAGCAACATGGTTTTGCTAGCTTTATTTCAGCTTCATCAACTATTGGTATTGCTTTAGGGGTAATGGTGCTTATTATTGCGCTTTCGGCAATGAATGGCTTTGAGCGAGAACTTGAGCAACGTTTATTATCAATTGTACCGCATGCTGAAATAATTCCGGCTTTTGAACCTATTGACGACTGGCAAGCGAGTGTTACCAAAATGGAGCAAAATCCTAATGTGATCACTGCCGCACCGTTTATTAAAATTACAGGGTTATTACAAAAAGGTAGCAATCTAAAAGCGTTAGAAATTCGCGGGGTTGATCCTTTATTAGAAACAAAAGTCTCTAGTATTAACAATTATGTTAATCAAGGGAAATGGCAAAGTTTAAACCAAGAAAATGGTATTGTTATCGGTGCAGGTATTGCTAAAAAGCTGGATTTGGCACTAAAGGATGAAGTGCAATTATTATTACCTAAACAACATCATAAAACGCAACGAAAAAACCAGTTTTCAGCGCCAATTAAACGTAATGTTATTGTTGTGGGGATTTTTAAATTTGGCGGTACAATCGATGATACTTTGGCTTATATGTCATTATCACACGCTGCAAAAGCGATAGATTTAGCTAAAGTTACTTTAGAAAATGGTCATACTTCGTATCGAGTTCACGGTATTCGTTTGAAAGTAAAGCACGTATTTGATGCACCTAAAATAGCTAGAGAAGTTGCCAGAAATACTAATTCTTATATTTATGATTGGACTAATACCCAAGGCCATTTATATAACGATATTCAATTAGTACGCATGGTTATGTTCATTGTACTTGCTTTAGTTATTGCTGTTGCCAGCTTTAATATTGTTTCAACGTTAGTGATGACCGTTAATGAAAAAAAGGGAGATATAGCTATACTAATAACCATGGGCGCAAAATCGAGTACAATTATGCGTTCGTTTATGGTGCAAGGCATTTTTAATGGTGTACTTGGTTGTTTTATTGGCGCAACTTTAGGCGTTATTATTGCGAAAAATTTAACCTCGATGGTGGATTTTATTGAAGCACTATTGAATACCCAATTTTTATCTGGTGATGTTTATTTTATTAACTATATTCCTAGTCAATTGGTTTACCATGATGTAGTTACCACGATAATTATTGCTATAGTATTAAGTGTATTGGCAACTTTATACCCAGCTTGGCAGGCAACGAAAATTCAACCGGCTGAGGTGCTTGGGCAAGTTTAAATCCAGTCCTTTAAAAATACAGTGTTCAAAGAGCGACAACAGCGTTATGGAGCATAACCTAAAATAATAATTAATAAATATACTAAAACTTATAGTTAGCTGTTTTTCTCTGCTCTTGATTTACGTTTATTCCAGTGTTTTATTACCGAATATCGCCATAAAATATGAATACCAAAGTAACCTATTATCGCAAATATTACCCCCAACACTCCACAACCTAATAAAAATGCAGGACCAATAGTTTCAATACTTTCAATAACCCATTGCCAACTTGCTTGAAAGTTAAAACTTTGCTCTGGTACGCCAAGTATCCACGTCCCGACAAGATAACAAAAATAAAAAATTGCCGGTATCGTTAACGGGTTTGTTACCCATACTAATGCAACCGATAAAGGTAGATTTGCGTGTACTAAAATTGCAAAACCTGCTGCCAATACCATTTGAAACGGAACTGGAACAAAAGCAAAAAATAATCCAACAGCGAAAGCTTTAGCGATAGAACGACGATTTAAATGCCATAAATTAGGGTGATGGAGAAGAGAGCCAAAAATTTGTAAATGCTTACTGTTTTTAATGCTTTCATGATCTGGCATTATGCGTTTTATCAGTTTCTTTGCCATAATATTAGCTGATCTACTTCTGTTGGTTAGCCTAAATAAAGGGAATTAATGCTTCACTATGGATAAGTGGCTATTGATGTTTTTTCTTGGTGCTATATTGTCACTATTTTTGCCAATAGTGCCAGCGCTTTTTTACATTGTGTTACTTTTAACTGCGGTTGTTGGCTTAATTATCAGTAAAAAGATGATTTACCTAACCGGATTGTTACTCGGTTGCGCGTGGATATTATTCAATGGCTATATTTATCAACAAAGTTTGCCAGTCAATCATCTAGAAAAAAATAACCTACACAAGAATACTCACATCATCACAGGAAAAATTTTAACACTTCAAACGAATAACAAATTTGATCATCAACAAATAAATGTAAATAATGTTGCGCCCAAATCAGGGGGAGCATCAACTGAAAGAACGACAAATCAGCAAAGGTTTAATCTTGAAGTTAATTCAATAGACTATATTAAACTTTCGCATCCATTTGTGGTGCGATTAAGTTGGCAGTCACCACAATTAACACTTAAACAAGGTTTCGAAGTCAGGTTAAAAGTAAAACTAAAACCCGCGCACGGTTTTGCTAACAGCGGTGGCTTTAATTATCAAATATGGTTGGTCACTAAAAATATTGTGGCAACGGGTTATGTGGTTAACAGTAAAGACAATTTACTCCTACAAAATAAAAGCTCGTTTAGGCAACAACAATACGATCGCCTGCAACAACTCATTCCTGAACATTATTTATCACCATTAATAAGTGCTTTAACACTGGGAGAACGTGGCGGAGTAACGCCTGAGCAATGGCAAGTTTTGAAAGCAACGGGTACACAACATCTTATCGCTATTTCTGGATTACATTTAGGCCTAGTTGCAACGAGTCTCTTTATTTTTGCTCTTTTTGTTATCAGAATTACCCCCCTTTATTTGTTCAGAACTACTAGGATAGCTAAACTAGTAAACCAAATTAACGCTAAACATTTTGCCATTTTTATTAGTTTAGCCGTTACTTGCTATTACGCGGCCTTATCTGGTTATGCAATTCCAACGGTTAGAGCGTTATTGATGCTCTCGTTATATTGGTTATCACGAATAATGGGCATAAATTTATCGCTAACACGTTGGCTGTTGTTAGTGGTGTTTTTTGTCTTGATAACTACGCCAATGAGCATTTTAAGTGCAAGTTTTTGGTTGTCTTTTTATGCGGTTTGCGTGATTTTTTTATTATTATGGCGTTGTACTTCCTACCTTACTGTTGTAAAAAACACCCAAAAAGCAAAGTTCGTCGCATTTTTTAAGAGTCTTTTTATATTGCAATTAGGTTTATCCCTGTTGCTTTTACCTGTTACATTGTTTTTTTATCATCAACTTTCATTAGTTGCTTTTTTGGCTAATATTTTAGCGGTTCCGTGGATGAGTTTTTCCGCAATCCCTTTAAGTTTATCTGCAATAATTATTTTGCCTTTTAGTGAATCTATATCGCTCTGGTTATTTCAGTGGTGTTTGACATCGTTAGAAATTTTATGGCAATGGCTGTCTTATTTATCGCAGCAACCTTGGTCATTACAGTCTTTAGCCAAATCGCAAATATTAACTGTTTCGGTAATAATATTCATTTTTTCAATTTGTTGGTTTGTTCAATTGAAATGGCGATATTATGGCTATTTTTTACCTTTTTTTTTCGCGATTATATTAAATCATCTTTGGTTGAAACCCTTGGGTTGGCAAGTAACAGTTTTAGATGTTGGGCATGGTTTAGCGGTTGTTATTGAGCGTGATCAGCATGTAATTTTGTATGACACTGGGCCAAAGTACCCAAGTGGCTTTAATTTAGCGGATGCTGCCATTTTGCCCTTTTTGCAACAACGAGGCATTACAAAAATAGATAAAATAATTATTAGTCATAACGATAATGATCATTTCGGCGGCTTAGCTGTTTTACAGCAAAAAATAGCAATAAAAGAAATTATTTATAATGAAGTATTAAAAGAAAGCGTGAATGAAGCGTTTTTACCTAAAACTAAACAACAACATTGTTTGCAAGGGCAACGGTTTACTTGGCAAAAATTAACATTCGAACAATTGTGGCCAACAACGGTTGCAGGAGATGATAATGATGACTCTTGTATTGTCCGTGTATCTGATGGCAAGCGAAGTGTTTTATTGACAGGGGATGCTTCAAAAAAGGTTGAACGAAAGTTAGTTAAAAATAAAAGTAACATTGAAGCGAATATAATAATAGCGCCGCATCATGGTTCGAAAAGTTCATCAAGTGAACTCTTTTTACAGGCGGTTAAGCCGCAATATGCCATTTTTAGTAGTGGTTATTTAAATCGTTGGAAAATGCCTGTTTCATCGGTATTACTTAATTACCACCGAAATCATATTAAAACCTACAACACAGCAGAAAGCGGCATGATCCAAGTGAAATTTACAGATGATGATATGAAATTAAGCACTTATCGAAAAGATTACTTTCCTTATTGGTTTGCTAACTAGTTAACAGGCAAGTAAAATACGCAAGATCAAATTTAAAACGGCTAACCATAGAGAATTTAATGTCGACAGTTGCAACTACCGAAAATACACCAACAACATGGCAAATCTTCAAGCGTTTATTATCGTATGCTCAACCATATAGATTAGGTTTTGTCGCGGCAATTATCGGTATGCTTGGCTACGCGGCAATTGATGTGTATTTCTTTTCTAAATTACCCCCATTAATTGATGAAGGTTTATCGGGTAAAAATGCTAATTTTATGAAATGGGCGCCAGTGTTTGTTGTTGTAATGTTTATTGGTCGTGGTATTTTTCACTTTATGGGGAATTACTGCTTAGCTTGGGTGGGTAATAATGTGGTTGCTAATTTACGTCAAAATTTATTTGAACATATTATGGCAATGCCTGTGCCATTTCACGATAAAGAATCAACGGGTGCGCTTATTTCTAAAGTAACCTTTGATACCGAACAAGTATTACAAGCTACCAGTAATTCAATTTTAACGCTAGTACAGCAGGGTGCTTTTGTTATTGGTTTAGTGGGTATTATGTTTTACAACTCTTGGCAGTTATCAATTATATTTTTACTGATTATTCCTGTTGTTGCTGGCATTGTCACCTATGTTTCTAAACGTTTTCGTAGCGTAAGTAAAAGCATTCAAAGTGCTATGGGTGAAGTAACCAGCACGGCAGAACAAACGTTTAATGCGCATAAAGTGGTATTAACCTTTGGCGGGCAAAAACGCGAAAACGATCGCTTTAAAAAAATTAATAATCATAACCGTCAGCAACGCATGAAAATGGTCGCCACTCAGGCTACTAGTGTTCCTATTATTCAAATTATTGCATCGTTTGCGCTAGCTTTTGTACTTTATGTTGCGAATACCCCTGAAATGAAAGCGACTATTTCGCCAGGTGTTTTTATTGGTATTATTTCTTATATGACCATGTTACTCAGACCATTGAAATTATTAACCAATGTGAATAGTGAATTTCAAAAGGGCATGGCTGCATGTATGAGCATTTTTGCCGTTTTAGACCAATCTACAGAGCCAGACCAAGGCACTAAAGCTATCACTCGAGTTCACGGGAAAATTGATTTTAAAAATGTTACCTTTAATTATCATACTCAACGTGATGGCAAAAATGTAGATAGCAAAGAACAAGCTAATGAAAACGAACAAGAAAAAAATGCATTAAGTGATTTTTCATTTAGTGCCATGCCGGGTGAAACTATTGCTTTTGTTGGTCGTTCAGGTAGTGGGAAATCTACTATGACTTCTCTACTACTGCGCTTTTATAGTGCAACCCAAGGCGAAGTTTGTATTGATGACGAAAACATTGAACACTATAAACTTGCCGATTTACGCAAACAGTTTGCCTATGTTTCTCAGCAAGTTGTGTTATTTAACGACACTATTGCAAATAACATTGCTTACGGTAATCCTGAAGCTAGCCAAGCTGAAATTGTTGCTGCGGCAAAGGGCGCTCATGTTTTAGAATTTGCTAATGCTTTACCTAACGGATTAGATACCAATATTGGCGAAAATGGTGGTACGTTATCAGGCGGTCAACGCCAACGTATAGCCATTGCTCGTGCATTATTATGCGATGCTCCAATTCTTATTTTAGATGAAGCAACCAGCGCTTTAGACACCGAATCAGAACGCCATATTCAAGACGCGTTACAAATTTTACAGAAAAATCGTACCAGCATTGTGATTGCTCATCGATTATCAACTATTGAAAGTGCCGATAAAATAATTGTGCTAGAACAAGGCAAATTAGTTGAGCAAGGTAATCATCAAACATTGCTTGCTAAAAACGGTGCGTATGCGCAATTGCATAGTTATCAATTTGGCGAGCAGTAAGAAAGTCATGCGTTTAATTGAACAAATATGGTTTAAAGCGCCACAAAAAAACACGCTAAAAGGCTTGTTTGTTCAACTGTTTTTATTGTTTTTGCTACCATTTAGTGTATTGTTTTGGCTTATTAGTACGTTACGTCGTAAAGCTTATCAATATGGTGTATTTACCCAAATACAGCCTAATGTGCCTGTTATTGTTGTTGGCAATATTAGCGTTGGTGGCAATGGTAAAACACCCATGGTGTTGTGGCTTATTCAGCAATGCCAAGTATTAGGTTTTACGGTGGGTGTTATAAGCCGAGGTTATGGCGGCAAAGCGCAACATTATCCGTTAATACTTGATAGCACTATCACTACTGCTCAAGCTGGCGATGAACCCGTTATGATTTATCAGCGAACCGGTGTAAAAATTGCGGTGGGTAGTGATCGTATTGCCAGTGTTGAACAATTAACTAAGCAAGGTTGTGATCTTATTATCAGTGATGATGGTTTACAGCATTATCGCCTAGGGCGAACTATTGAATTAGCGATAGTTGATGGAAAACGTGGCTTTGGTAATCAACTATTAATACCCGCTGGCCCTTTACGTGAAGACTTATGGCGCTTAAAAACGGTTGATCATATAATTGTAAATGGTAAAAAGCAGGAACTTGAACAAACAACACCATTAGCTGCTTCACTAAAAACTATTGAAATGACGCTAAAAGCGAGTTATTTCGTTAATATGGTTTCAGGTGAGCGGTTATCTATTAATACTTTTTTACAAACGTACAGTAAAGTGAATGCCATTGCAGGTATTGGCGCACCACAGCGATTTTTTGATACCTTAACTACAAACCATTTTGGTATTGAAAAACAACAAGCTTTTGTTGACCATTATGCTTATAGTGCTCAGGATTTTTCAACTTTTAGTGCCCATCTACCTTTATTAATGACCGAAAAAGATTCAGTTAAATGCCAAAGTTTTGCGCAAAAGCATTGGTGGTATTTAGCGGTAGATGCACAATTTAATGATGAAGATAGCACCGCGTTGTTAACGCAAATAAATGCGTTGAAAATAAAGTAGAAAAAATAGAACACATTTAACAAGAAAATTTTTAACAAAAAAAGAGAACAATTATGGCTTTTGATACAAAATTAATGGAAATATTAGCGTGCCCAGTATGTAAAGGTAAGCTTGATTATAACAAAGAACAGCAAGAACTCATTTGTAAATTTGACCGTCTTGCATACAAAATTGATAACGACATTCCAGTATTGTTAGAAACTGAAGCTCGTCGTATTAGTATTGAAGACTAGTTTTGTAGAAAGTACTAAAATAGTATTAGTTTTTCTGTCACAACAATAGTAAACATCTGAATCAAGAAAGATAAAAATGATAAATTTCACTGTAGTTATACCAGCACGTTTTGAATCGTCTCGTTTACCGGGCAAAGTACTTGCGGATATTAATGGTAAGCCGATGATTCAATGGGTTGTTGAAAAATCAAAATTAAGCGGCGCCAGTAAAGTTATTGTGGCTACCGATAACGAGCAAGTAGCTAACGTTGTTGAAAGTTTTGGTGGTGAAGTGTGCAGAACCCGAAGCGATCATCAATCGGGTACTGAGCGTTTAGCAGAAGTCATGGAAAAATATCAATTTAGTGATGACGAAGTTATTGTTAACGTACAAGGTGACGAACCGTTTATTCCTCCTGAAAATATTGCCCAAGTTGCCCAAAATCTGTTTAACCAGAAAGAAAGTGGTCAACAAGCGCGTATGGCTACATTAGCTATTAAAATATCATCGGTGGCTGAAGCATTAAACCCTAATGCAGTAAAAGTGTTAACCGATAAAAATGGTTATGCTTTGTATTTTTCACGCGCCACTATACCTTATGATCGCAATCGATTTTTAAATAATGACACCATTACTGAAATTGGCGACTATTACCTTCGCCATGTTGGTATTTATGCTTATCGTGCTGGTTTTATTAAAGATTATATTCAATGGCCTGCCAGTGAGCTAGAGCATATTGAAGCACTTGAACAGTTAAGAGTTTTGTTTCAAGGTGAAAAAATTCATGTTGCTGTCGCGAACTCTAATGTACCCGTTGAAGGTGTTGATACTGCTGAAGACCTTGAAAAAGCGCGCGCTTATGCGCTAACACTTTAACGGTTATTTATTCATTATTTACTGCCTTTATATCTCTACAACTAACAGATGAATTTATTTTTTATAGACTATTTTATCTGTTAAGTTTTCATTAAGTTTTTCCTGTTTAAATATTTATATCCTAGATATTAGAATTAAACAGGAAATTGATGATGACATCTTTCAAATACAAAAATTTGGTAATAAAGGTAACTGCAATGGTTCTTGTTGCAGGTATTTCTGGTTGTAGTTCTTTGGGCGTCCAACCTTGGCAACACAATTTATTAGCACAAAAAGAAATGGAGCTTAATAGCTCACCGGTTGATGCATCGCTAGACGATCATATTTATTTTAGTAAAGAAGCTTCTAGTGGCGGCCGTAGCTTTGGTGGTGGAGGTTGCGGATGCAATTAATTCAATCATCATTAAAGAAATGTTTAACTTCAGCGACTTGTGCATTACTGGGTGCCACAGGAACTGTTCATGCAAACGCATTATCTGATTGGAATTTTGACACTGCGTTAATGTATTACGGTGAAACTAATCGAGTATCGGCTGCAGAAGGAATACTTGATGCCAACAAAACTTTTAATAACGGTAATATATTAAGTCTTGGTTTTGTTGTTGATTCATTAACAGGGGCTTCAGCCAATGGTGCAGTAGCTCAACCAAATGCGCAAACGTTTACAACAGCATCAGGAAAAATTCAAACGCCTTCAAAGCAAAGTGATATTCCGCTTGATTCTGGTTTTAAAGACACGCGCGCACAATCATCAATACAGTTAACTCAGCCGTTGTTTGAAAATAACACGTTAAGTCTTGGTGGTTATTTTTCTAAAGAATCTGATTATTTTTCTGCTGGCTTAAACAGTAATTGGGCAATAGATTTTAATCAAAAAAACTCTACTTTTTCGTTTGGTATGGCTTCTTCTTATGATCAAGTTAAACCAAATGGCGGTATTCACGACCCCTTATCCTTAAGACCTGTAAATTTAGCTCTGGTAGTTAATACTGATGGTGAGGGCGATGGCATTGATTGGAATGACAGCCAAGTACAGCCTGTTGATGGCGGAATTGTTGCATCAACAGATAATAAAACCAGCAATGATGTTTTATTAGGTTTTACGCAAATTATTAATAAGCGAATGTTAATGCAGTTCAATTATTCTTATTCAACCGTTAGTGGATATATGAATGACCCTTATAAAATTTTAAGTGTTATTAATACCAATGGTGAAACACAAGAATATCGTTACGAAAACAGACCAAACAGCAGAAAAAAACAAGCTTTTTTTGTGCAAAGCAAATATCACTTTGATCGTGGTGTTATGGACTTGTCTTATCGTTATATGACTGATGATTGGAAAATAAAATCGAACACTTTTGATTTTCACTATCATTTTATGCTGCCACATGGTTTTTATCTCGAACCACATATACGTTATTACACGCAAAAAGCAGCTGAATTTTACCAGCCTTATTTAAGTAACAATGAACCGCTTCCGGCTTATGCGAGTGCCGATTATCGCTTAGGTGCATTAGATACTTATACCCTAGGCGTTAAAGTTGGATTACCTAAAAGGCATGGTGAACAAATGACGTTTAGACTTGAGTATTATAAACAGTCGGTAAACAGTGCTGGTTTTGCTTCACCAGGTATATTAGCGGATGAACCTGTATTTCAGGGGATTGATGCGGTGATAGCCCAAGTGAGTTACTCGTTTTAACTAGTTAAGTATTAAGTAAAAAGTGAGAAGAAAAAAGTGAGAAGTAAAAAGGGTTAATCATTACATGAATAGCATTCCCGCTGTTTGATGAATTTATAGCAGAGAGCGGGATTTTTACTTTTATTCTTTAAATTCGCTTCATTCAGCCAAAGTTTTTGTAATGATTTTATCTAATTCGTTAGCAAAATTTTGTCTGTCGGTTTGACTAATAGCTGGTGGCCCGCCAGTTTGAACACCACTGGCACGCATGGTATCCATAAAATCACGCATATTTAAACGACTTTTAATATTATGCTCGGTATAAAGTTCACCGCGAGGGTTTAAGGCTTGACCGCCATTTTCTAATACTTCGGCGGCAAGCGGAATATCGGCGGTGATCACTAAATCGCCTGCGTTTAACCGTTTTACAATTTCATCATCAGCGACATCAAACCCCGAACTTACTTGTAACAGGTTAATATTGCGAGCTGGCGGAATACGCATAGAATGATTTGCCACTAACGTCATTTCTAAATTAGTACGTTGTGCAGCGCGAAATAAAATTTCTTTAATCACACTCGGACACGCATCAGCGTCTACCCATATTTTCATTTTTTAATAGCCTTGAATTTAAAACCTTGCTATTTTCTTCATTAACTGCAAACAACACAAGCATTTCTTTGGGTGAATCCATCATTAGAAACAACAATTAAACCGCAATATCGGCAAATTTGGCAAACAGTACAGGCGATCCCGAAAGGTAAAGTGGCTAGCTATGGACAAATTGCTGACTTAGCTGGTTTACCCGGTAGAGCAAGGCTTGTAGGAAAGTCATTAGGTTACGTACCTAAAAATGGCTGGCAAGGTAAAAACGTACCTTGGCATCGAGTAATTAATTCACAAGGTAAAATATCGTTACCAGTAGGCAGTGAGGGTTTTGAGCGACAAAAACAATTACTGCAAGAGGAGCAAGTGGTGGTTATTGGCGCACGGGTAAAATTAAGCGAGTTTTTATGGCAGCCCGATTTAAGCGAGTTATTGTTTACGTTACAATTTTAGTTGCAGTTTAGGCGGTATGAAATATTTCTTTATGTTATATTTATCCGCTAAAAATTTATCTGCTTGCTTATAATAATAAAAAGAATGGGAAGAAACCAATGCACACTGCTTTAATTACCAACGACGCCACTGTTTTAGGCATTCTTATGCTGATGCTAGGCGCGGTATTTTATACTGCCCATAGTAGTAAATCTCATTGGAAAAAGTTCTATGCAATCGTCCCTTCGGTTTTAGTCTGTTATTTTTTACCTTCATTACTCAATACTTTTGGGATTATAAATGGTGAAGAATCAAAATTATATTATGTTGCATCACGCTATTTACTACCGGCTTGTTTAGTATTACTTACCTTAAGTGTTGATTTGAAAGCGATTGGAAAATTGGGTTCTAAAGCCGTTATTTTATTTTTAACCGGTACCATTGGTATTGTTATTGGTGGACCTATTGCGTTATTAATCGTTTCAGTCTTTGACCCAGAACTATTAGGTGTACAAGGGCCTGAAGCTGTATGGCGTGGTATGACTACCGTTGCCGGAAGTTGGATTGGTGGTGGCGCCAACCAAGCAGCAATGAAAGAAATATATGGTGTAGGCGATAAAATCTTTTCAGCGATGATCACCGTCGATGTAATTGTCGCCAATTTGTGGATGGCGGTGTTATTAATAATGGCAGCAAACGCAAAAGCTATTGATAAAAAGTCAGGTGCCGATACCTCAGCGATAACTGCTTTAAAAGAAAAGGTAGAATTATTTCGCGCTAAACACGAACGCGTACCGACGTTAACGGATATTATGCTTATTTTAGCTGTTGGTTTTGGTGTTACTGGCTTTGCTCATTTGTTTGCCGATATAGTTACCCCGTTTTTTGTTGAAAACTATCCGTTATTAGATCGCTTTAGTTTTCACAGTAAATTCTTTTGGATGATAATTTTTGCAACAACAGTAGGCATTGGCTTCTCATTTACCCGCGTACGAGAACTTGAAGGTGTGGGCGCCTCTAAAATTGGTTCTGCATTTCTTTACGTATTAATTGCTACTATTGGTATGCATATGGATGTAAGGATGATCACTGAATCACCCGAGTTTTTTGTTATTGGTTTAATCTGGATGCTAATTCACGCAAGTTTGATGTTATTTGTCGCTAAAATAATAAAAGCGCCACTTTTTTATATGGCGGTTGGTAGCCAAGCTAATGTTGGCGGTGCGGCATCGGCGCCGGTTGTTGCTTCAGCCTTTCATCCCAGTTTAGCGCCTGTTGGTGTATTATTAGCTGTTTTAGGTTATACCTTAGGAACCTATATGGCATGGCTTTGCGGACAAATATTACAGTCTGTTAATTAATATTAGTTTTAAAATCGAGAAAAAAATGAGTTTATCATCAATTAAGTTAGCTAATTTTGACGTGGCTAACGACCAACCCTTTGTTTTATTTGGCGGCATGAATGTGCTTGAATCGCGAGATTTAGCAATGCGCATTGCAGAATATTATGTTGAAGTAACGCAAAAGTTGAATATTCCTTACGTATTTAAAGCTTCTTTTGATAAAGCTAATCGTTCTTCGGTACATTCATATCGTGGCCCAGGATTAGATCAAGGGTTAAAAATATTTGAAGAAATAAAAAGCACCTTTAATGTGCCTATTATCACTGACGTACACGAAACTTATCAAGCGCAACCCGTTAGTGAAGTTGTTGATGTTATTCAATTGCCAGCTTTTTTAGCGAGGCAAACAGACTTAGTGGTTGCCATGGCCAAAACCAACGCGATAGTTAATGTTAAAAAACCACAATTTTTAGCTGCGCATGAAATGAAACATATTATTAATAAATTTGGTGAAGCGGGTAACGACAAAGTTATTTTGTGTGAACGCGGCAGTTGTTACGGATACAACAATCTAGTTGTCGATATGTTAGCCATGGACGAAATGAAAGCTTACGCGCCGGTTATTTTTGACGCAACTCATGCGCTGCAAAAACCGGGCGGACGTAGTGACTCTGCCGATGGCCGTCGCGCACAAGCGGTTCAACTTGCCCGATCTGGTATGGCGTTAGGAATTGCTGGTTTGTTTATTGAAGCACATCCTGATCCTGACAACGCTAAATGCGATGGTCCTTGTGCTTTACCATTAGATAAACTATCTGCCTATTTAGAACAAATGAAGGCAGTTGACGAGTTGGTTAAAAGCTTTACGCCAATAGTTACCGCTTAAAAAACAACTTCTTTGTGGTATTTCTGGAGAGTAATTCTCACTATCTCTGATGGCAAGGAATTCCCATATTTCTTGCTTTAAAAATATAGATGCTAGTTGGTAATAAATTTGGCGAGAGAGAATTTCAGAAAACTTTTTGTTTCCTTTCTGCACATATTATTTGAAGATTCTTATTTCTTAGATACAACAGCTAAAGGCATTACTAGGTCTTGTGGTTGATAAAAATAGTTTTTGAACAATACTCTTAAAGCAGTACAAGTCATAAAATAGCCGTTAATTGAGTCATTATCAATTTTTGTGATTTCCGTAGAATGTGCGATCATTTTATTGGCTGATGTTAATGTGTTCACGATGTATTGTTCAGCTAAAACTTCATCACCATTACAATGCGAAAAAACTTGTTCAACAGTAACTTTGTTTAAACCGAAGCTTTCAATGTTTACATCTGTTTTTCTATTAGAACATTGAATCAATCGGCCGTTAGGAACTTTTAAGCCTAAAAATTCAAACAGAACCCTAGAATGAATAATCCCCATTTCAATGGTGGGATTAGTAAGAACTGTTGAACTCCCTTGAATCTTCAACTCACCATCTATTCTACATTCTAAAGTACTTCCCTGGGGGTTGGATTGGACTATAGATAAAGCCATTTCGAATGCTCCAATTGCATACAAGCGATATGGTAAAATAACTTTTATATAATGACGCAAGATTTCTTCCATGATACTCCAAACAATTTTTTTTGCTGAAACCATCCATATTTAAATATGGATAATTTCTTTGTTTATGAATAGTAAGAACAATGTATATCACTGTCAATAATCACTTAATTTATAATTAAAAATACCAGAATAATTAGAAAGTTTAGATAGATGTTTAAATTTATTAGTTATCCATTATGGCAATTTAACGGGAAGCCCACTGGTATGTTTTACTTGGTGAAGAACAAATAATGTTTGTGCGTCTTTAATTTCTGGGAAGGTTCTCAACGTTTTTAAAATGAAATGCGATAATTCTTTGTTATTTCTGGCAACAACCTTCATAAGGTGATCGTAAGAACCCGAAAGCGAATAGCATTCTAGAATAAGCGGATGATCGCAAACGGCTGTTTTAAATTTATCAAAAGCGGCTTCGTTGTTTTGATTTATGCTTACCTGTACAAAGGCCGTTACCCCAAAACCGGCTTCTTCCGCATCGAGTATGGCTGCATAGCCTTTAATTACACCACTTTCTTCAAGATTTTTAGTACGGCGCAAACACGTAGATTCAGACATGTTTGTTGCCTTGGCTAACTCAACCATGGGCATGCGCCCGTTATTTTGCAACTGGCTAAGTATGTTTTTATCTTGAGTGCTAAGCATGATGGAATTCTTCGAAAATGATTGTTAAATTGGAGAATACCACCATAAATCGTTTGTTTAAAGTGAACTATGGTGACTATCGTCACTAATTTTACGGTAAAATTTATTCAATATTTAATTATTAAGAGATAAAAACATGTCAGAAAAAAAATTTTACCATGTCGGAGAACTTAGCTCCGAGCAGCCAGAGAAAACTCAATATGAATCAAAAAAGTTTGCAAAGGCGCGCCATCCTGAACCTTATCGCTTTGAAGTTAATTTAAGTGCTGAAGCGGGTAATATGCAAAGCAAAACAGGTGTGGTTTCAGTTAACATTCCGGGATTTAGTCCAGTAAAGTTATATTGCGATGAACAGCCACCCGTTGGTGAAGATACTGCGCCACCACCTTTGGCATTTTTTGCTGCGGGTATTGGGTTTTGTTTAATGACCCATTTAACTGATATTCTAAACGCCCGTAAAATTCAGGTAGATAGTCTTAAACTTGAGCAACGCATAGTATTTAGAACGAATCTTGGTCATATGCGAGAGCATGGTTATATGACGGAAGGTGGCTGTGAGATGGTTGAGACTCATGTGATTATTGAAAGCCCAGAGTCTGAAGAAAATATTAAAGATCTTCTTGATGAAGCGGAAAACGGTTGTATGGCCCATTATGCACTGAGAAATCCTATACCATGGTCAACACGTCTTATTTATAACGGCAAAGAAGCAATTAATCGCTCTGGTAATTAAGCGTTCTAGTATATTAGAGACAAAAAAATACCACTGGGGCTGATTGGGGATATGCCGCAGTGGTATAGATAAAAACTATCTTAAAATGTGTTTGGTGAAAATGTTTGTTAATTCAATTGCAAGTCAATGATAATAAATTACTCTGCGATTAGAGTAACTTTACGTGTTTTTTGTTGACGAACTGTTTTTGCTACTTGCTGTTTAGCAAATGAAGAATTAATCGTTAATTCAGTTTGTACTGGTGCTAATTGTAAATTAATCATTGTTGCTGCAACGTTTTGTAAAGCTTGCTTGTTAAGTTCAGCTTTTTTAACTAATTCAACTTTTTCAAGTTGTGCTTTTGGTAATTGTGCAGCGCGAACTGTGGCAGTACTCAAAAACAAAGTTACTAATAATGTTAAGCAAAGGGTGATAAATACTGATAATGTGTTAATTGATTTCATGTTGGTTACCTTTTAAATCCAAATATGTTTTAAACGTCATGTTCCATATAGATGTTTTTTTGGACTGCTAACTTTATTAAGAGTGTTGCTGTGTTAACACTCTTGTTTACCCTAAGAACTCTGTTTTATGTCTTGGGAGAATGTCGCCTTTCATCTACGGGATAAATAGTACCTAATTACTAGCAATTATTAAAATGACGAATTATAATGTTTTGCATTAGAAAAACTAATGCGAAATTGTTATTCGTCTTTTATGCATAAATAGGATTGTATATGGCAAGTCGTCTTCCCCCTTTAAATGCGTTACGTGCCTTTGAAGCCTCAGCTCGCCAGCTTAGCTTTACCAAAGCTGCGGAAGAGTTATTTGTTACTCAAGCGGCAATTAGTCACCAAATTAAATCTTTGGAAGAGCATCTTGGCATAAAGTTATTTATGCGAAAAAATCGTTCTTTATTATTATCAGAAGAAGGGCAATCGTATTATTTAGATATTAAAGATATTTTTAATGCCTTACTTGAAGCCACCGAGAAATTATTAGCGCGTGGTGCAAAAGGGGCAATTACCGTAAGTATGCAACCAAGTTTTGCTATTCAATGGTTAGTACCCCGGTTAAATGTTTTTAATCAATTGCATCCAGAAATTGACGTTAGAATAAAAGCGGTTGATCAAGATGATAATTCATTAACTGGCGATGTCGATATCGCTATTTATTATGGACGTGGTAAATGGAGTGATGTACATGCAGAAAAACTTCATACCGAATATTTTATTCCTGTTTGCTCGCCATTATTACTGCAAAGTCACAAGCCATTAAATTCGGTGGCAGATTTAGCCCAACACACATTACTACACGATACTTCCAGACGATATTGGAAACGTTGGTTTAAAGAAGTTGGGGTAAAAGGGGCAAATGTAAATCATGGCGCAATTTTCAGTCATGCGTCTATGGTGCTACAAGCAGCTATTTATGGGCAAGGGGTTGCCTTAGTAAATAGCGTACTAGCGAAGCCTGATATTGATGCCGGACGCTTAGTTGTTCCATTTGAACATTCGTTAGTGTCTAAAAGTAGTTTTTATATTGTTTGTCGAGAAGAGCAAGTAGATATCGGTAAAATTGCTTCTTTTAGAGAATGGGTGTTAGATACAATAAGCGCAGAAGAAGAATTATTGAATGAATAACTTATTAATTACAAAGGCTGACAATGCGGTTGCAAATTTTGTCTTTGCTCATGGCGCTGGCGCCGATATGCACCATGAATTTATGAACCAAGTTACACAATTATTAGTGGCTGAGCATATTAATGTTATTCGCTTTAATTTCACTTACATGGTTAAACGTGAACATGATGGTAAGCGTTATCCGCCCGATCGTATGCCAAAACTATTGCTGGCTTATCAAGAAGTGTTAAATCAATTTTCACAAGCAGAAAGATTGAATGGAATCGATGTTAGTCTCCCTTTGTTTATTGGTGGAAAATCTATGGGTGGTCGTGTGGCGGCAACTTTACTCCAAGATTCAGAGTTTAAAGATGTTAGTGAAAACATTTCAGGCTTGGTTTGTTTAGGCTATCCATTTCATCCGCAAAAAAAGCCAGATAAGTTGCGCCTTGAACCATTAATTAAAGGCAAAATAAAAACGTTAATTATACAGGGTGAAAGAGATACTTTGGGCAATAAAGAAGAAGTGTTAAATTATCAGTTACCAAGCCATTGCCAATGTATTTTCCTTGATGATGGCGATCATGGTTTTAAGCCTCGAGTAAAATCTGGTTTTACTCAAATTCAACATATTAATAGTGCTGTACAACAAATAGTAGCGTTTATTCATGAATAAAAATAACCAAACACCCACGTATTTAGCAAATCATTGTCGAGTTTTCTTTGTTTTTGCTGGACTTAGCGGTGCATTTTCGGTGCTTTTTTCTGCATGGCTTGCTCATGCGGGTAGTGCGCTAGTGGTAGATGATCAGCGACGTTTATTTATCGCTTTAGCGATGCAATTTATCCATACTTTAATTTTAGTGATCGTTTTAATATGGATACGAATAAACAGTCAACAGCATACAAATCAAGATGAAGAGCGTTATGAAAGGAATCGATCAAAAATACGTTTAAACAAATTTTTATTATTTACCGCATATTGTTTTGTTATTGGCGTTTTATGCTTTAGTGGTGTTTTATACCTCAAAACGTTTCATCTAGCAGGCTTTTTAGGTAAACTAGCGCCTTTTGGCGGTAGCACTCTAGCATTGGGCTGGTTAATGCTTGCCGTATCAGCACAGCTGAGGAATTAGCCTTAAATGACCGCAATTGTTTTATATTGTCGCCCCGGATTTGAAAAAGAATGTGGTGCAGAAATTCAAGAAAAAGCCGCTTGGAATGAAATTTACGGTTATTTAGAGCTGAGTAAAAAACAAGGTTTAGTTTTTTTTCATTTAAATAACACAGAAGAAGCTGAAGTTTTGATGCAAAAGTTACCATTAAAACGGTTGATTTTTGCTCGCCAATGGTTTGCCAGTGTTACTGAAAAAATTGATTTACCTGAATATAATCGTGTTGAAGCAATTAGCGAAGCATTAGGTAATGAATGGCAATACAGCGACTTACGCATGGAAACGCCCGATACTAACGATGGAAAATCGTTATCTAAATTTTGTCGCAAACTGTCAGTTCCATTAAGACAGGCCTTGAGAAAAACCAAAGTGTTAACCGAAAAAGGTGATAACGATGGTGTTAATTTGCATGCACTTTTTTTAAGTGGACAACAGGTTATTTTAGGTTATTCGTTTACCCATAATAGTTCAGAACATGTAATGGGCATTCCACGATTGAAATTTCCATCGCAATCACCTAGTCGTTCAACATTAAAGCTAGATGAAGCGTTTCTCCATTTTATCCCTAAAAAAGAACGTGAAGTGCGTTTAACCTCTGGATTAAGAGCAGTTGATCTTGGTGCTGCACCAGGCGGATGGACATATCAACTAGTTCGTCGCGGTATGATGGTTACATCAATTGACAATGGCCCAATGGCTGAATCATTGATGGAAACTGGTCAAGTAAAACATTATATGGTTGATGGTTTTAAATATACGCCGATGAAGCAAAATGTATATTGGCTAGTGTGCGATATGATTGAAAAGCCTTCTCGCGTGGCTAAATTAATGGCACAGTGGTTACTTAATGGCTATTGTAAAGAAGCAATGTTTAACTTGAAATTACCAATGAAAGGTCGTTATCAAGAAGTAGAAAAAGATTTGCAGTTAATTAAAGATCTGTTTGCTCAAAATCATGTTAAATATGAAATGCACGCTAAACATTTATATTATGATCGTGAAGAAGTAACCGTGCATGCGCGCTTATTATCTCCTATACCAAATAAAGATTAATCGAATTTAGTTTTGATATAATTATTTCCTATTTATAAAAAGAAAAACCTGCATATTTGCAGGTTTTTTTAATTTTAAAATAGTATATTTTAATTACTCAACAATTATAACCGATCTAATACTGCTTCAGTAAAGTCTGTAGTACCGTGAGTACCACCTAAATCGCCCGTAGTACGATCGCCTGTTGCAATAACATCAGTTATTGCCGCACGAATTTTTTCAGCTTTGTCGCTCATATCTAAATATTCAAGCATCTGTATTGCAGCAAGCATAACAGACGTTGGGTTTGCTAAGTTTTTACCTGCAATATCTGGGGCACTACCATGAACCGCTTCAAATATAGCACAATCGTCACCAATATTAGCACCAGGAGCCATGCCTAAACCGCCAACTAAACCAGCACATAAATCAGATAAAATATCACCGAATAAATTAGTGGTTACAAGAACGTCAAATTGCTCAGGGTTCATTACCAATTGCATACAACAGTTATCAACGATCATTTCATTTGATTCAATATCGGGATAGCGTTTTGCCACTTCGCGCGCTACTTTTAAAAACAAACCTGAAGTAGATTTTAAAATATTAGCTTTATGAATGGCGGTAATTTTTTTACGGCCTTCTTTGCGTGCGGTTTCGTAAGCAAAGACTAAAATACGTTCAGCACCTTCACGAGTAACCAAGCTCATTGCTTCAGCATGATTGCCATCATCAGAGGTTGTTTGTCCTAAACCTGAATACATACCTTCAGTGTTTTCACGTACTGTTAATATATCAATATTCTCGTAGCGAGCTTTAGTCCCTTTAAATGATAATACAGGACGTAAATTAGCATAAAGTTTAAAATGCTTACGTAAGGTTACATTAATTGAAGTAAAACCTTCACCAACAGGCGTTGTTAAAGGGCCTTTTAAGGTGATTTTATTTTTTTCAATTAAAGCTAACGTTTCTTCTGGTACTAATTCACCGTGCTTCTCAAGTGCGGTTAAACCTGCATCAGCAAATTCATAGTCAAAATTACAACCGACTTTATCAAGTACTTTTAGTGTTGCATCAATAATACTTGGGCCGATCCCGTCACCAGGGATCACGGTTATGGTTTGTTTGGTCATTAAAAAACACCTTTTAAAATGGGGTTAGCTATCGAAATTATTCGGGAAATAGAATTGCTAACGATAAAAATAGCGGTAAGCATTGATCATACCACTTATCGGTACGTTTTATAATGGTAAGTCTTTGTGTAATCAGGCTTAAAAGCTTAGTTATCTATCATCAAAAACGCTAATTTTTACTCGCTTTCAATTAATTATAATTATATAAAATCAATTAAATCGAGTAGTTGTATGAGTATAGCTATAATTTTGAAGAATGCTTTGATTCTAAACAAGCCCCTATAAAAAAAGAGTATTTTAACTGATGATATTCATTATTATAATGATTGATATTCTTCTACGGCACTGTGGCCGATTGAATTAAGTATATTATTTTTGAATAATAATGCGGTACATTCTTCTTCGGTGGTAATTCCATCAGATTTTACATGTTGGGTGCGATAGAACATTAATTGATACTGATTTGAATTGGCTTTTTTAGCTTCGGTGATATCAGGGCTACCTAAATCTAAAATTACTTGGTCAAAGCTAAGTTGATCCAACTTTACTTTAGTAATGTATTGTTTATTAAAAGCTTCTCTGTCTTCCCATTGCATATTAGTAGGGCTGTCATCGTAAAAAGTAACTACGAGTGCGACAAAAATGCCGTAAGCGATAAGAGCGATGGCAACGAGAGAGATAACCTTTTTATTCATGCGATTAGTTTCATTTTTTGTTTAAATTAGGTTGATATTATTAGTGTTAAATTTAGTTTTGACTAGTAAAAAATCATTTTTTTTCATTTGCTGAAAGAATATTGTTGTCACTAACATATGGACCTTGCTCATCATTTATGCTGTTTGATAGTCTGATATCTTTTAAATTAAAACCTAAGGGGATGTCTTTTTTTAATCCGAGTAGTCGATGGCTTAATTCTATCTGGTCTTTATTGTCGCTTAATCTTTGTTTTATTGAAGTTTTAATATTTTCAGCGGATAAAAGTTTTGCAAGTGACGAATACTCATTGATTAATTGAGCTGCGGTTACCGGACCTATTGACGGAACGCCTGGGATTTTATTGGTGCTATCTCCCGTGAGTGTCCATAAATCTATCAATTGACTTGGTTTAACTTTAAATTTATCAATAACATATTGTTCGTCTAAATATCGACGGTTGAAATGATCATAAACACGAATGTTAGGGCCGAGTAGCGTTAAGAATATTTTGTCAGTAGAAACAATGGTGACAAATTGTCCTTTAACTGCAACTTTTACCGCAAGCGTTGCTATTAAATCGTCCGCTTCATCTTGTTCTGAAATTAATGAATCAACACCTAAAGAAAAAAAATCATCCTGAATCGCTATTAAGTTTCGCTCAAGATGCTCAGGCATTTTCTTACGACCCTTTTTGTAATCAGGGTAAAGTTTATATCGCCAGCAGGGCTGTTGAGGATCGAATACGGTTAGCGCATGTGTGGGGGATTGTTGGTGTAATATTTTTTCTAATGAATTACAACACGCTTGTTTAGTGTTATTAATAACTTGTTGTTTAGTATTTTCGGCTAATTCATTGTTAAACAAAAAGGGGCGTTCTTGTACGGCATAAATGCGACGAATTAAATTCATCGCATCAATAAGTAAAACATGTGCAGCCATTAATCACTACCTTCAACAATTTTGTAGCATGGAATGTACTCACTGCCTGGTAGTTTCATACGCTGTTGCTTAACAAACGATTTTAATAGTTTGTCCATTAGTGTCATTATTGTTTGCTGGCCAGAAATCATAAAAGGTCCATGCTGTTTAATCGCTTTAATACCCGATGATTTCACATTGCCGGCTACAATACCTGAAAAGGCTTTACGTAAATTCGCTGCAAGTGCTGCTGTTTCCATACTTAAATCCAGCGTTAAATCTGCCATGTTTTCATGCGTTGGCTCAAACGGATGTTGAAATTCTTCTTCAATTTGAATTGACCAATTGAAATGATAGCCATCACCTGTTTTTTTACGATAATCAATCACTTCTTCTAATTTTGATTTGAGCGTTTTGGCTACAAATTCAGGATCGTCAACAATAATTGTGTAAAGCTCTTGTGCTTTTTTACCTAAGGTTGCTTCGATAAAATTATCTATCTCGATAAAATATTGAGCGGCAGAAGCAGGACCCGTTAAAATTATAGGTAAGCGTTGTCCTTGGTTTTTGCTGTTTAACAAAATACCTAAAATATAAAGTAATTCTTCAGCTGTTCCTGCGCCACCGGGGAAAATAACAATACCATGAGACAAGCGCACAAATGCTTCTAAACGCTTTTCAATATCGGGCATGATCACTAATTCATTAACAATAGGATTTGGCGGTTCTGCTGCAATAATGCTCGGCTCAGTTAAACCGATATAACGACCTTTATTTATACGTTGTTTGCCATGGCCTAATGTTGCCCCTTTCATTGGTCCTTTCATTGCGCCGGGTCCACAACCTGTGCAAATATTAAAACCACGTAACCCGAGTTGATAACCCACTTCTTTAGTATATTTATACTCTTCTTGGTTTATTGAATGACCGCCCCAACAAGTAATTAAATTTGGTGCAGTAGAAGGTAAAATAGCATTAGCATTTCGCAAAATATCAAAAACGCTATGGGTAATTTGTTCCGAAATAGTTGTGAGTTCATCGGCGGTGTAACAATATCTATCGTGGGTAAATAAAATATCGCGTAACACGGCAGAAATTTGTTCTTGCACCCCTTTAATAATTTTTCCATCAACAAACGCGTCTTGTGGTGGATGGTTTAAATCTAATTTTATACCACGTTCACGTCTTAATACTTGAATAGTGAAGTCGCTGTAACGTTGATACATAGCTTCAGCATCATCGGTGGTACATCCAGCATTGAGTACCGCTAAAATACAGTTACGGAATAACGGATATAAATCGCAAGTAGCCGAGTTTTGTAAACGATTTACTTCTAATTGAGAAAGTAGGTTCATGTTACCTACAGGGTTTATTTGAACGTGCATATAAAGTCCCTCTTTAATAATTTAATGGCATAAGCTACAAATGAAATTAGAGATAAATAACTTTGTTTTTCCCTGATGATTTTGCTTGATATAAACCTTTATCAGCCCGTTCAAAGGCAAGATGAATGTTATCTTCAACTTGCACATGAGTTGCACCAATAGATAAGGTGATAGTGACTTTATCTTGTTTAAATTTGAAAGGTAAACTTGCTATTTTTTTACCTAATGTATCCAGTGATTTAACTAAAGCTGCTTTATTGGTTTTTTGATAAATAACAACAAACTCTTCACCACCATAACGGGCGATAAAAACAGTTTTAGGTAAGATAGCAGTCATCGTTTTAGCGATAACTTGTAAGGTTTTATCACCAGCTGTGTGGCCATATGTGTCGTTAATTCTTTTGAAATCATCTATATCGATAACGGCGATAGCTAATTCTGTATTATTTTGATGATGTTTAACCATTTCTTTTGCAAAGTGTTCATCGAAACAAGCGCGATTATTTAGTTTAGTTAAAGCATCTTCCATGCTTTTCAATTGCTGTTCATGTAGACGGACTTCAAACTCTTTACTTTGTTTTTCTAAATTGTCGATTTGCTCAGACATGGCTTGCAATTGTGTGTTTAATTTTTGTTGGTTTGTTGTTTCTAAATTATTTTTGTATTCAATGGTACTGGCAATTGATTGCAATTTTTCATTGATCTCTTCTTTTATAGTCGTTAAAGACATTGCTTTTTCAACAGCATCGGTAACATCATTCATTTGCTCTTGTAATTGAGCGTTTAATTTAAGGTGTTCTTTTTTAGACTTACCATGAATGGTTAAGGTTTTTTTAACTGCAGATTGGACGGTAGATAATGTTTTACTTAAACTTGATAGAAAGGTTTCCGCAGTATAACGTTCGTTTTGTAAGTTTATTAACACTAAATCAAAAGTTTTGATAAAACAATTGATTAACTCTTGGTAAGAGAGTTCTTTAAGTAAAGTTTTTTTGATGACTGTAACTTGAGGTTTTTGTTTTTCAGACAAACTTAATTCATCTAATAAACTTGCAAATTTATCTAGTACTTGTTGCTCAACAATGTTTTTGCTTTGGGGAGCATTTAAAAATTTTTCACTAGGATTATCGATTAAATCTTTGCTTTCAACATTTAACTTTTCTTTGAGAGCAGTTTCATACAAGGTAATTAATTGAGCTAATGGTGGAACATATTGTATAACGGTTTCTTTATTGTCTTCGTTTTCAGATAGTAAACCACGTAAATCACGTCTTAATTGATTAGGTAAGCCTTTTATTTTTTGTAATATTTTACCTGCATCATGAAACTGAAGGTGTAACTCATTAATATTATTGTCATTTTTAGCCGCAAACTTCAACAATATCTTTGAGATAACATTAACTTGAATTTCTATTTCAGCTAATGAAGCTGATTTTGTTAACAGTTGACGAAAATTAGCTAATTTATTGTCAAGTTCAAGATCTATTCCTTTACAAACATGAGACAGCTTGGCGATAAACTGAACTAAGAGTCTAGATTGGCTATTAAAGCCTTCTTCTAATATTGCTCTTGATTTTATTGCCGTATCAAGTTTTTTCTTTAATTCGCTTATTTGCCCGGTGGCGACAGAATTATCACTCATAAACGTTCAAAGTTCCTAATTAAGTGAGTTGCAGTAAATAAATTATTCATATCCGTATATAGAAAAATGAGAGTTTTTGTAGAATGGATATACCTATAATTTATACCAAAAAGTAAATAATTGTTAGCAAGCAAACTATATTATTACTGTTTTTTCATGAAATTATTCAAATAATGTCACTTTATGGTTTTTAATGGGCTGTTCATCGAGTTTACTCTTTACCTAAAATAGTGAAAAAACTACACTATCGACCTTTTGAATTAAATAAAAATAACTTATGTACATAAAAAATAAATTTTTAACCTTTTTAATTACGTTTTTACTTTTAAGTGGCGTTAGCCTGACGAGTTATGCGGCAGTGGTCGCTAATATTAAAATTACTCATCCAGAACATAATTTGGCTGAGGTAGAAATAACGTTTGAACGTGCCGAAAATAATAGCTTACAATTTAAATTACCTACTTGGCGCACTGGCCGTTATGAAATTTTAAAGCTTGCTAATGGTGTACGTAACTTTCAAGTTAAAGACAAGTTTGATAATGAAATTCAATGGCAAAAAACAGATAAAAGCACATGGCAAGTTAATGATGTAAATGGAAAAACATTAACTGTTAGTTATCAGCTTTATGCGAATCAGTTAGGTAAAAGAACACGCCATATTGATGACAGTCATGCCTTTTTAGATGCCTCTGCAGTGTTTATGTATACGCCGACACAACGTAATTCTTCTTATAAAATTAATTTGTCGGTTCCAAAATTGTGGCGTAGTGTTTCTGGTTTGAAAACTGGGGAAAATTCACATCAATTTTTAGCCCAAAATTATGATGTATTAGTTGACTCACCCATTGAAACAGGGATTCATAAAAGTAAGAAGTTTAAGGTAGATGGGCGTGATTATGAAGTAGTCGTTTGGGGTAAAGGAAACTATGATTTTGAAAAAATGACTGATGATTTAAAAACGCTGGTAAAGCAACCTGAAAAAATTTGGATTGATTATCCGTTTTCTCGCTATATTTTTATGGTACATGCTACAAGCGGTGCCGGCGGAGCAACTGAGCATATTAATTCTACTATTATTCAACGCCCTCGTTATGCATTTAATTCACGGAAGGATTACCTTGGTTTTTTATCAACGGCATCTCATGAATTAGTTCATACCTGGAATGTTAAACATTATCGTCCAGAAGGGCTAGTCCCTTATGATTACCAACAAGAAAATTACACCAGCTTATTATGGCTTGCTGAAGGCTCAACGAGTTATTTACAAAGCCAGTTATTGATGCGCGGTGAGCTGATGACATCTAAAGAGTATCTTACCGAGTTGGCCAAGCGAATTACGGGATATTTACATAAACCTGGGCGTGAAAGTCAAACTGTAGCACAAGCAAGTTTTGATAATTGGATCAGTGAAGGCGGAGATTATGCTCAAAATAATAGTGTGAATATTTATTCTGAAGGCTTTTTAGTTTCATGGTTATTAGATTTTGATATTTTAAACGCTACTAAGCTGAAAAAGAGTTACAGAGATGTACATCGTTTATTATATAAAAACTTTTCATTACCGCATGCTTATAGTGAAACGGATGTTAAAACCGTATTAAAGGAAGTAACGGGCACTGATTATAATAATTGGTGGAATAAAAATGTTCATGGCCATCCTAAACCAAATTTTGAGCAGTTATTGTTAAAAGCTGGTTTAGCCATGTCGTACGGTAAAAAGAAAAAAAATAAATCTTGGTCAGGCATTAAAACTAAACAGCACAATAATGGCCTAGAAATTATAGGTATCGAAAAAAATAGTCCAGCGTGGATAACCGGACTTTCGTTAAATGATATAATTATTGCTATTGATGGTTTACGTATAAAAGACAATAACTTAAAAGATAGATTGGCCAACTTTAAAGCAGGAGCTAAAGTAGAGTTTACTTTTTTTCGACGAGATCAGTTGATGAAAAAATCACTAAGGTTGTCTGAAATACCTAAAGAAACTTTGAAAATAAAACCTATAGAAAAACCTTCGGTACAACAGAAAGCGTTTTTCAAAGCGTGGACAGGATTAGATTTTCCTAAAAAATAATTCTGTAATAATGACAGAAATAACAAAAGTAATAATAAATCGTGGCTATGTATCCTATTCAGGAAGATTGAAATATTACTTTTTTTATCATCATTCTGAACTCGTTTGAGATTCTAAAGCGAGTAGATCCTGAAATAAATTCAGGATGACGAATTTAATATAAACACCTGAGTTATCTGCATAGACATGTTATAAATAAAACGCGAGTCTTAAAAAGGTTCGCGGTTTTATTACGCTATTGCCTTAATGTTCTTGCATCAGGCGCATTAATTAAATGCGTTGAGCGAAAAGGGTTTATGTCTAAACCGCCACGCCTAGTATAGCGAGCAAATACGGTGAGTTGTTGCAATTGGTAGTGTTCTTGCAAATCACAAAAAATACGTTCCACACACTGCTCATGAAATTCGTTATGTTGCCTGAAAGAAATTAGATACTTTAATAATGCGCTATGTGAAATTTGTTCACCCTTGTAGGTGATATAAACACTTGCCCAATCAGGCTGATTTGTAATTAAACAGTTTGATTTTAGCAAATGGCTAACTAAGCTTTCTTCAATGAACGTTTTATCTGTTGACCTGATTTTGGTTGACTTGCCTTCTGTTAAAAGGTTTTTTTGATAATCATAATGCGTAATTTCTACGTCTAACTCATCAATGCAATTTGCCGATAATTGAGTTAACTCAAGCGCTGGACAATCATCAACTTTAAATAAAGTTACTTTTACAGGACTACCTGAACAAGTGGATAAGTCCCTGATTAAAGTGTCTTTAACATCTTGATGACAATTAAAAACCGTTTGGTTTAAGCTATTTAAATATAGCTTAAATGATTTTGACTCAACAATATTAGGGCTGGTACATTCAAAGCGAAACTCAGCAACAGCAACAACCGGTTTTCCTTTCGCATTTAACCAAGATAATTCATAGCCATACCAGACATCTTCACCTAAAAAAGGTAAAGTAGCAGCGGTTATATGTAAACTATCTCTATTTAAACTTCTTGGTACAGCCTGCAATAAATCAGGATTATAGCGGGTCGAATAACCAGTAGCTTTACCGAGTGATAATTGCGCAAGTTCTTTAGAATTTTGGTAGTGAGTCATAAACGGTTGTAGAATTTAGTTAGTGGCAGCAAAAAAACAAATTATATAGGATTAACATCATCAATGAAATCAAGCGATGAACAATTAAACACAACCCTTTGGCAATTTTGCCAGTCATATTTAAACACTTATCAAGAGAAAGAAGTTGATTTTCCTTTAGCTGAAATTGATCCTCATTCAAGTTCTCCTTGTGAAATTAAGCATGTAGATGAACATAATACGACTTGGCAGCCTATAAAAATTGAGCAAACGCTTAATTTTGATAATATTCGTACAGCGCTAGATATTGAAATTCATGATGATGTTGATACCTATTTTTGTAGTGTTTATGCTAACAGTATTCCCGCTCAATGTAGCGATGGTAAATTAACACTATTGTTTGCTTGGAATTTTGAAGATTTTCAACGGCTTCAAGAAAATATTATTGGCCATATTATGATGAAGAAAAGGATGAAACAAGCCTTAACTATTTTCTTTGCCGTTACCGATGAAGAAGATATGATTTTATCTATAAATAATGAAAGTGGGGCTATTTGGGTTGAGCAAATTGGCTGTGAACCACATAAAAAACTAGCAGACTCAATGAGCGAATTTATCAGCAGCTTATCATTCAGTTTTTCTGAGTAATGCTTTTAATTGTGAAAGCTCATTTTGAATTGGCGCCAATGCTTTATTGATCATCAACTCTATTTCTTCTTTTGTTAATGGAGCTTCATTTGTAGGGGGCTTATTATCGACTTTATGCTCGACACTTTGCGCTTGGTAATTGGGTTGATGTTGCCATGTTTTTAGCACAGATATTATCGTGATCAATGGCATGGCATGGCTTAATTTAGCTTTAATTAACGCAATGGTTGGTTTTTTACCTTGATCTGCTAAATTATTAGCAGCCGTTAATATTTCTTCAATTTCGGTCATTTTTTGTCTGTTCTTGGTAAATCATCAATATATTTAGCTAAATATATTAAATTTTAGTTATATTTGCTAATACTGTTAAGTGTGAAAATTAATTATATTTATATTTGCATTTAAATCAATAGGTTGTATATTTGGCTTGGGTCTTGCTCATTTGGCCACAGACAAACAAACTTAGAGAAAAATAAAATGAAGAAAATTTCAATTATAAAACAAAGACTATCCTTAAAAAAATCACTTCTTGCCATAATGATCGCTTTACCATTAACAACGGCCTTATCTGGCTGTGTTATTGCAGTAGGTGGCAATGACAAAGATGGTTTTAATTATTCTACTGATTATGAAGACAGAGAACATGAAAACAGAGCGCATTTAAATAAATTGCAACATAATATGAGTTTTGATCAAGTACAAAGCTTGATGGGACTTGCAGATTTCAATGAAAGCTATGATAAAAATGGTGAAGCAATTCAAGTACTATTTTATCGAACTCATCGTACCGAAAAAGATGGTTTGACGACTAAAAATGAATGTACACCATTGATATTTAAGAATAATGCTTTAGCTAGTTGGGGTGATACCGCATACCATCAATTATAATCCATAACTATAATATTATAGTAAGATATGTATTGTTATGAACTTAGAGTTAAACTGGATTGTACGTAATGCTTTGATTTGACCTAAGTTCGAATTTACTGTTATTGTTGCTAATTCATAAAAAGACAATAATAAAAAATGAACGGTAAATTGACTAGGAGTTGTGTATGGGTGATGTAGTAAATTCAGAGGTTGGATTAGATATTCGAGCTGAGTATTTGTCGAGTGAAGACTTAAAATTAGCGGCCTCTTTGTTATACCAATCTTATCAAGATGATCCTGTTTTTATTGAAATATTTAATGGCGATAAACCTGATTATGAGCAACGACTAAGAGCAGTAATTCGTGAAGAACTAGGGGTTTTTTGGCAAGCTAAGCAACCCATGGTAGGGTTATATTCAGGAGAAACGCTAGTTGGTGCTGCTTGTTTAAATAGTCCTGAAGAAGGTTTTAATTCGAATCGTTTTTGGCATTGGCGCTTAAAAATGATGTTAAGTGCTGGATATTTCAGTACTAAACAAATGATTGAAAAAGAAAAAATTATTGCTGATGCTGTTCCGCTCAACTCGTATCATATGTTATCACTAATCGCTATTCATCCGCTTCATCAACATAATGGCCTTGGGCATTATTTAATGGCCGCGATAAATAATATGCTAGATGACAACCCTTCAAGTGAAGGTGTTGTGGTTTATGCCACCACAGATAAATATTTAAAGTTTTTTAGTGATGTTGGATATGAAACGGTTAAAGAAGTAGTTGTAGGGAATGTTTCAGGTACTTTGATGATTCATACTCGCGATAAATAAAGTTCAAAAACATTTAATTTTATACAGAATCTCAAGTATATAAAGGCAGCAATTATGCTGCTTTTTTATTGTTTATTTGTTTGGGGACGCTTTTTTTTAATATTGTTAATATGTTGTTTTTGATATCGCCTTCTTTTTATGTGAGACATCTCTTACATTGATGTGCGATATCTCAAGTGATTTTTTCTACTTTAGAATTAATATTTACTTAACAAATTGAAAAGTGGTTGTTTTTTTGTTCCTCTGTAAGTTTTGTTACTTTGTTTTAATTTATTTCCTTTTTTTTCTTTTATTTAACGCTTTTTGATTGTTAACTTTAGTTTATTATTACCTTGTCAGTAAGACATTGAGTTAGGAAAACTCTTTAACAACTTAAGGAATAGGTTGACCAAAGGATGTTGGTTGAGGAAGTAATAACAGGATGTTGTAACAGGGATGGTTCTAACGGATTAGCTTATGGAAGATATAGCCGGGAAGGCTGCTAAGGATAGCAATATTTTGGATGATATGCGTATTTCAGGATGAGATACAACCTAGGAAGGGTAGAGGAAAGTAAACGGATTTATTGAAGGGCAAAGGAATACCTTTTTAGGAAAGCTCTTTGAGCGGCTTTATGGATAAAACTGAAACACTAAATTATGCAGGATGCATTAAGCTAAATACGAAAACGCGACTCAGTGAGTCGCGTTTTTTTTTGCTAATTATTTGAGTTTTTAAATTATCCGATTAAACTACACCACTTCTTTTTTTATACCAGTTTGTGAGATTGGTATAAATGCACTGACAAGTTAATCTTAAATCTATGAATGCTGTTCAACGTCTTTATCAATATCGTAAAAGTATCAGTACCAAACCATTTAAAGCCAGAGGGTTTAGAGTTGAACGTTGTGAACAATGCCGTGTATCTATAACGCATTGTATTTGTTCATTAAAACCTTCTACTATAAGTAATGCGGGTTTTGTGTTGCTTATGTATGATACTGAGATATTAAAGCCAAGCAATACCGGACGTTTAATTGCTGATATTATCCCTGATACATTTGCATATTTGTGGTCTAGAACTACAGTAAACAATGAGCTTATTGAATTGTTGAATGATCCTCAGTGGCAACCCTTTGTAGTTTTTCCTAGTCAATATGCCGATGAAAACCAACAAGTTTTCCAAGATGTACTACCAAGTTTTAAAGATAAAAAGCCGCTATTTATTATGTTAGATGGAAGCTGGCGGGAAGCAAAAAAAATGTTCAAAAAAAGCCCATATTTAGCTGGCTTTCCTGTGTTTTCTTTTACGCCGAGTAATGTTGACGAAATTAATGAAAATGGTGAAAACATTGTTTCACGATATCAAATTCGTAAAGCTGTTATCAATAATCAATTAGCGACAGCTGAAGTGGCTGCTCGTGTTTTAGCTATTGTAGGCGAAAATAAAAATGCGAAATTGCTAGATTTATGGTTTGATGTTTTTAATTATCGCTATCAACAAAGTGTATGCCAAAACAATAAAGCTAATATTAATGCGGTAGCTGCATTAAATGATTTTATTGATGATGATAATTTCTGAAATTAGTTACTGGTGTATCTATATCTCCAACGTATCACTATACATAACGACTTGATCTCGACCATGTTCTTTAGCAAAATACAATGCTTTATCTGCTCGTTGTAATACATGTTTAATATCGGTATCTTCGCTTGTTACACTAGTTAAACCAATACTCACGGTTAAGTAAATTTTTTGCCCTTGGAATACAATAGCTAAATGTGATATTTTTTCTCTAAGTCGTTCAGCAATTTCGGCGGCTTTATTTATTTTGCAGTGAGTTAAAAACATCGCAAACTCCTCACCGCCTAATCTACCAACTATGTCATATTCCCGTAAGCTATCGCGTAACAATTTTGCGAGTACAATAATTGCCTCATCGCCCATAGCATGACCATAAGTGTCATTAACTTTTTTAAAATGGTCGATATCGATCATTAATAATGAACATATCTCTTTACTACGTTGTAGTTGGGCAATTTGTAATTGTGCAGATTCAATATAGTGATGGCGATTAAATAATTTTGTCATGGCATCGGTTGTTGCCATCTCATAAAGTTGTTTGTTTAATGACTTTAATTCTTTATTTGCCTTTTTTCTTGCTTTATTCAATCGCAACATATTTATTTTTAGTAATATCAATATGAAGGTTATACCAATCGCAATATACAACAAAAATTGTTGGTTGCTGATTTTCTCTTCGTTATGAATAATCACTTTATTTTTTTCATGTAATTTAATTAGTTGTTTTTTTAATGCTTTTTCACTGGCCGTTATTTCTGTTTTTAGCGTTAAAAGTTTTTTACTTTGTTGATCAACTTCGTTTTGTTTTTGTTCAAATAGCTTTTTTTGGTGCGTTAATTTTTGATGGTTTGTTTCTATTTCAGAAAATAATTTGCTCCGCTCGTTTTGCAAGTTATTTAAAAGTACCTGTTTTTGTTCTACTTCACTCTTCTTATTATTCAGTTCTGATTGTGCTTGTTTAAGTGTTTTATTATTGGCAAGCAACAACTGATTTAAATCTTTTAATTTATTTTCTTTTTCTTTTACTTGAGAAAACAAATAATTTAAATGAATTTCGTTATCTTGCAGTTGTTGGCTTAAATCCGACTTTGTTCCTGCAAATTCTAATAATTTATTTGAAATTTTAAAGCCGCGTTTTACTAAATTATCACGATTCAACTCAATACGGATTTGTTTTAGTTGGTGTGAAGTATAGGTGATAAGGGCAACCATTAAATTATCTCTATTAACTTTCCCATCGTTAATAATTAATGCATGGGGATAAGTTTGAGATATTTGTTCTAATGATGATAATTTATTGTTAGCTACAACAATGGCCGATAGATAATCGTTAGCATATTGGAATGGTTTTTTATTATTAATATTGACAAAATTTAAGCGTTTTCCTCTAATTGTTATATCGACTTTGTTGCTTTTAAAGCTTTCAAATAACGTTTTATCTTTGCCAATTAATCCAATATTGAATGCATCCATTTGTTCTTCATTTGGCCAATCAATATGTTTAATAATTTGGAGCGTATAGTGGACTTTTGCATCGCTTAACGTGGTTACAGGTGTTGTCTCTTTAGAGCAAACGCTAAAGCTAAATATCCATAAAAATAATGTTGTTTTGACTAAAATTGCAATAAATTTCATATTGTTTGTAAATAGTTTAAAAGACAAAAAATTTATTAATACCTACTATAATCATAGCACTTATATTTTTTTTTGTATAAATGGTAATCTTTACAATTTGCCGCTGGATCTAAATCGAAAATATATATTTACCATTTTACTATTACAGGTAGATATTAGATTGGCATCAACAAATCACCCTTTTTTTGAACTAATATTTTTAAGTACTCCCATACAGTCGCTACATGTGACAAACGTTTACTTTCAGGATGCGTGACTAAATAAAAACTGCGAACCACTTCAATATCATCACTAAATAATTTAACTAAACTGTTATCTTGTTCGGCTAAAAAACAAGGTAAAATACCAATGCCTAATCCTGATTTAATGGCGCTGTATTGACTAACAACGCTAGTACTACGAAAACTCGGTTTCACTTGACTGTTTATATCTTTTAAATAATCCAGCTGCTCTGTAAATAATAAATTGTCAACGTAACTTACCCAGTTGTGTTGGTTTAAATTGTTCAATTTTATTGGGTATTTTGCATGCTTTATGTAATTTGGATGAGCATAAAGTTGTAATTTATAATCACATAATTTAGCGACGATCATTGATGTACTTTTGGGGCGTTCAACGGCAATAGCAATATCGGCTTCATTTCGACTAATTTTTACAAAACGTGAAAACGGTAATAAATCAATTTGAATATTAGTAAAATGTTGTTGTAACTCGAGCAAATTTGGCGCAATAAAAAAATTCCCAAAGGCTTCTGTAACGCCAATACGCACATGACCTGCATTAGGTTGATTGTTGTTTTTTATATCATTTAAGGCATTATTTGCATCTTGTTCCATTTTACAAGCAGATCGTAATAAACGTTGGCCTCCGCTTGTTAAAATATGACCATCTACCGTACGTTCAAAAAGCTTTATTTTAATGTTTTCTTCAAGTTTATGTAAACGACGTGAAATGGTTGATGCGTCTATGCTTAAACGCTTTGCAGCTTCTGATAAGCGCTCACTGCGGGCTACTTCTAAGAAAATTTTAATATCATCCCAATTCATCGGTATATTTTTTGTCTTTAATAGTAATGAACTTAATAATAGTTAATTTAACATCTATTAAAATCAATGTCTTGTAATTATGCAATGTATGTTGCGTTTGTGTCTGTTGTTGTTCGTTAAAACTAAGTCTATCTTTACTAGCATTAAAATTATTCCCTAATAAAGGCTTTGTTATGAGTATTCGTGAAATTCCGTTAATTATTGATGGTAAAAAGGTTCAGTCGACATCTGATCAATGGTTAGACGTATTAAATCCAGCGACGCAAGAAGTAGTTGCACGCGTACCTATGGCAACCAAAGAAGAAGTTGCTTTGGCTGTTGCTTCAGCGCAAAAAGCGTTTAAAACGTGGTCAAAAGTTTCTATCACTAATCGCATGCGCATCATGTTTAATCTTCAACAATTAATTCGTGAGCATACGCTAGAATTAGCTGAATTAGTAACCCTTGAACACGGCAAAACATTACCTGACGCAGAGGGTGAAGTAGGGCGCGCATTAGAAGCTATAGAAAATGCTTGTTCCATTACACGTTTACAAATGGGCGAAATGGCAAATAATGCAGCGACAGGTGTTGATGTTTATACTTTAAATAAGCCGCTTGGTGTTGGTGTAGGAATTACCGCTTTTAACTTTCCATTAATGTTAGCTGGCTTTATGTTTCCTCCTGCAATTGCTTGTGGTAATACTTTTATATTAAAGCCTTCAGAGCAAGATCCTTCTTCAACTATTCGAATGGTTGAATTAGCGCTTGAGGCGGGTGTTCCTGCTGGCGTACTTAATGTTGTTCATGGTGGACCTGATGTTGTTAATCAATTAATTGAAGCAAATGAAGTAAAAGCTGTGTCATTTATTGGTTCAACACCTGTTGGTACACATATTTATAATCATGCTGCTAAACATGGCAAACGTGCACAATGTATGATGGGCGCAAAAAATCATATGGTTATTATGCCTGATGCCAATAAAGATCGTGCTATTAATGATTTATTAGGCTCTGCATTTGGTGCTGCTGGTCAACGTTGCATGGCAAACCCAGTGACAATTTTAGTGGGTGAAGCGCGTAGTTGGTTACCTGAAATAGCTGAACGTGCAAAATTAATGAAAGTTGGTCCTGGTACTCAACGAGATGCTGATTTAGGCCCTGTTGTTTCACCTCAAGCTAAAGCGCGTATTATTAAATTATTAGATTCAGGTGTTGAGCAAGGTGCAACGTTATTAGTTGATGGCCGTAATTGTGAAGTTGAAGGTTATCCAAACGGTAACTTTGTGGGGCCAACCATGTTTACTGACGTTACTACAGATATGGATATTTATACCCAAGAAATATTCGGCCCTGCATTATGTGTACTTGAAGCTGAAACATTAGACGAAGCGATCGAAATTATTAACGCCAATCCAAACGGTAATGGCACCTCATTATTTACCTCTTCAGGTTGGAATGCGCGTAAATTTGAAAACGATATTGATATTGGCCAAATAGGTATTAATGTGCCTATTCCCGTGCCAGTTGCCTTTTTCAGTTTTACTGGTTCACGTGCTTCAAAATTAGGTGATTTAGGGCCAAATGGTAGCCAAGTTGTTCGTTTTTGGACACAAACTAAAAGTGTGACTACACGCTGGTTTGAAGAAGATCATCAAGAAGGTAAAAAAGTACATACAACGATTAGTTTATAATTCACTATTTAGTAGATGAAAAGGTTGCCTGTTGGCAACCTTTTTTATAGTTGATTATAAGTTGTTGAAAGTAAATATAAAGCTAAATATTGGTTGTGCAAATTTATAAAAAATTAGGTTTACTAGAGTCGTTCTGGTAGAATGCGCGCCATTGAAACGAAGAGTCAATTCGGAGCCCATTCCCCATATGATTTGGATAGATTATGCCATTTTGGCTGTTGTTGGTATTTCAACATTAATCAGTTTGATCCGTGGTTTTGTTAAAGAAGCCCTATCTTTAGTTATTTGGATCAGCGCCTTTTTCGTTGCTAGCCATTTCTATGTAAACCTTGCCGGTTTACTCACTAATATCTCAGATCCTTTTTTGCGTAATGCCGCTGCGGTAGCTATTCTTTTTGTGACCACTTTAATTATTGGTGCGATGATCAATTACCTTATTGGTCAACTAGTTTCAAAAACAGGATTGTCAGGCACTGACAGAGTCATTGGCTTAGCCTTTGGTGCGTTGAGAGGTGTACTTGTTGTAAGTGCTTTATTATTCTTTTTAGATTCATTTACACCATCAGCAAGTAGTGAGTGGTGGAAAAATTCACTATTAATTCCTGAATTTTCAGTGATCGTTGAGTGGTTTTTTGAATATATCAATCAATCATCAAGTTTTTTAAATAAATAATTTATATTTAACTCATATCGGAGAGTATGTTCATGTGTGGTATTGTCGGCATCGTTGGTAAATCAGCAGTAAGTCAGGCTTTATATGATGGATTAACCGTGTTACAACATCGAGGCCAAGACGCGGCCGGTATTGTAACCATTGAAGATAATAAATTTCGTTTACGTAAAGCTAATGGCTTGGTTAAAGACGTATTTCATACGCGACATATGATGCGTTTACAAGGAAATATAGGTATTGGTCATGTGCGTTATCCAACTGCGGGTTCTTCTAGTTCTTCTGAAGCTCAACCTTTCTATGCTAACTCACCATTCGGACTTTCTTTAGCGCATAACGGCAATTTAACCAATGCGCATGAATTAAGGGAATGGTTATCGACCAAAGCTCGCCGTCACGTTAACACCACCTCAGATTCTGAATTATTACTCAATATTCTCGCTTATGAGTTACAAGAAGTTGATGATAACAACTTGTCTCCAGAACATATTTTTAATGCCATTAAAAACGTTCATCAACGTATTCGTGGTGCTTATGCGACTGTGGCATTAATTATTGGCCACGGGATGATAGCATTTCGTGATCCGCATGGTATTCGACCAATGGTTTTTGGCAAACGCGAAACACCAACAGGTATTGAATATATGGTTGCATCTGAATCAGTAGCTTTAGATGCCTGTGATTTTGACTTTGTTCGAGATGTTGCCCCGGGCGAGGCTATTTTCTTTTCAGAAGATGGGCAATTATTTAGCCATCAATGTGCTGAAAACCCTACATTCAGCCCTTGTATTTTTGAATATGTATACTTTGCACGTCCGGATTCAACCATTGATAAAATCTCTGTGTATGCTTCTCGAGTTGAAATGGGTAAAAAGTTGGCTGAGAAAATAGAGAAAGATTGGTCCGATTTAGACATTGATGTTGTTATCCCTATTCCTGAAACTTCATGTGATACGGCATTGCAAATAGCTCAACATCTTGATTTACCCTATAGACAAGGTTTTGTAAAAAATCGTTATATTGGCCGTACTTTTATTATGCCTGGGCAGGCCCAACGTAAAAAATCAGTACGTCAAAAACTTAATGCAATATCTGCAGAATTTGTGGGCAAAAATGTATTATTAGTGGATGATTCAATTGTACGAGGTACAACGTCAGAACAAATTATTGATATGGCACGTAAAGCCGGAGCGAAAAAAGTATATTTTGCTTCTGCAGCGCCTGAAATACGCTTTCCTAATGTTTACGGTATCGATATGCCAAGTCCGAATGAACTCATTGCGTATGGCCGTGAAAACGAAGATATTTGCCAATTAATTGGTGCAGATAAATTAATTTTTCAAACCATTGAAGATCTTGTTAGTGCTGTCGGAAAGGCTAACAACGAAATCAAACGATTTGAAACTTCAGTATTTGACGGTAATTATATAACCAACGACATTGATCAAAATTATCTAGAAAGACTTGATGCGCTGCGAAATGATCATATAAAAGAAACATCGGATGCTAACGCTGATTCAAATATTGATTTGTATAATGAAGATGCTTAATCGTACATTGTTGTAATTTTCGATATGAGATTATAAGAATATTAATGATGTGATATTAAACCGTTTATTTAGACTGTTTAGTGTCACATTGATATTCAGGTAACTGTAATAAAGAATAAGAAAATGCCCCACCATAAAGGGCTGTAAAAAATATACTTGGTGCAATAGTTAACATAATATTGGCAGTATTATTAAAATAATTTATGCTAAAAACCACTAGAGATTGCATCATTAAAGGTGGAATTAATGCCAAAAATGGATGATTTTGGCATTTCATTATCTTTATGACCCAACTGAGAAATTTCGTAAATGTTAGGGTCATAAAAGCACTGTAACTTCCTTGCAAAAGCGCGCCTCTTAACAACAAACCTTGATTAGGCGTATCTAATCGGTTTGCATACCAAGCCCATATAAAATAAAAAGTGAAACTTGCTACTACTGAAAGTATTGTTTGATTTCGAGCTGTCATAAAAATTCTAACTTTTCTTGATGTAACACTTTCCAGTAAGACCGAGTAAAGGTTAAATTACTTTCTAGATAGTCGACTAGACTTTAAACCAATATCCTTGTAAGACATTTCTTACATTGTTGTGCGAAATAATGACTTAAATATCTACTCTACTATGTTCGCAAACTTCAACTATATGAATTTATTAGTAAAAATAATTTTATTTTTTTAAGTCGTTTTTTATTTCAATTTTAATTGAATATATTTGCAACAAATAAATTTGCTATGCCTTATTATTTAACTGTCAGGAAGACATCAGTTAGGAAAACTGTTAATACTTAAGGATGACCCCCACGGAAGAAACTGCAGGGAGGCAATAACCACAAAGGATAATTGGTTAAACAGGATGTAGATAGCGAAACGCAATGGATAGCAAATTCGTTACCACAGTAATATTGCGCATATCAGGATGGTATGCAACCTAGGAAGGGTAAAAGGACGGTTAAAGGATAAACTTAACAAGGTAAAGGAAAACCTTATGGATGATGTTAAAAAATGGAAAATGTTGCGGTATCGAAAGGAAGCCAAGTTACAGTAATATTGCGCATATCAGGATGGTATGCAACCTAGGAAGGGTAAAAGGACGGTTAAAGGATTAACTTAACAAGGTAAAGGAAAACCTTATGGATGATGTTAAAAAATGGAAAATGTTGCGGTATAGAAAGGATCTTAAATTACAGTAATATTGCGCATATCAGGATGATATGTAGCCTAGGAAGGGCAGAGGGACAGTTAAAGGATTAATTTAACAAAGGTAAAGGAAAACCTTAAGGGATTGTACGGAGTATAAATCAGGGATGATTTAATGGTTAGGTTGAGAACTAAACATTGCAGGATGCAAAAAAGCTAGATATAAGAACGCGGTCTTTGGATCGCGTTTTTTTATCTCACTTTTTTATTTTTCAAGAGATTAGTATTCAATAAATTCTGCATATAGGTTATTTTTGTTTAAAGCTGCTTGGCTTCCTTTAAGTGAAAAAGTGAAATCACACAGGCTAAAACTCCCTCTAAAAGCGATAGCTTGAAGTAAGGCTTGAGTATCTAAAGGAGAAAAAGCAGCAAAGTGATCTATTTCATTTTCTATATTCACAGATAGAATTCTAAACGATTTTCCTTTATTAAATTTAATGCTCTGGCAGCTATCATCTCCTTTCGCAGTGGTTAAAGACCAAAGTTGAGTTTTGCTGGATTCTTCGCCCTGCCAATGAATTATTAAACCCTTATATTGGCTTAAATATAAAGTGAAATTATCGGGCATTTTTAAGGGATACAGGTGTTCTAATTTAAAGGGGGATGCTGTCGATTCAATATGACTTACTGGGTTATTTATCGACGGGGTTTGTTGTATTGATGACGTCGTTTCAACTATCGAAATCGTTATAATTAGTATTACAAATATAGAAAAGCCGATAAGTATAAATTTGCTATTAGTGATTAACTTCTCTCTTATATTTTCCCCAAAATCATAAGTTGTTGACAGGTTTGCGTGAATATTATTGGGTTGTCTTACAAAATTGCTGCTAGATGAATCTACAATGCTATCCTCAATTTTTTCATCATTATTAAAGACGTTTTGCTGAATAGTGCTTGATGAATTAGTTGAAAATACAGGTTCGACACGACTAGATTGTTGAGAGGTAGAATGTGCTTGATATTGGCTTAAATCTACAGGCCCACTATAACCTAAAATATAATCGTTTTTTTCTTTACTTCGATAAGTTAGTAATAGTGCTGAGAGTGTTGCAGGCAGTAAAATTAGCCAATTTATTGCACTGTTGGCTATAAAAATAATTGCCAGCCCAATTATAGAATAAGAAACTACGGTAATAACCAGCCAATTGCTTTTTAATTTAGCATCTTTTAAACGCCGCAAAGTTGTCATCGCTAAAACATAACTAGTTGATACTAATATTAATAAAACCAATAATTTAATATTTATAATGGTGCTAAATAATAACAAACTAAAATAGCACGCTAGGTTAATTGCAAAAAAACGTAAACGGTTATCTGCGCCTTGTCGGCAAAGTAAAGAAAGTAAAAAGGGCAAAAGTAATCCTAGTTATTAGTGTATTCGACTTACATTATCGTTAACACGATAGGCGGGTAATTCAACATCAATTAGCTTTAAACCATGCAAAATCATTTTACCTTGATAACTTGATTCACCATCACCACTAAATTCCACATCAAAAATGCTCAGCCAAAATATGCCATATTGTTTATTGAAGCGTAAACGACTCGAACGTCGGGCAATAGCGATATATTGTAAATTATCTTTTTTACAATAGTTTGTTGCTTGTTTTCTGGCAGCTTCAGCCACCTTTCGCAAATAAATGAAGTACCAAAAAATTAAGAATACAGTCAATAATATATATATATTAGCCAAAATTACGCCTTTACTTGGTTAAATAATTGCCCAATAGCTTTTGCTAATGCAGGGCTACGCTCAGGTTGGCGCATACATGTAAATAATATGGGTCTAATGTTAGGAATTGCAATTAAATCTTTAAATATTGCTGCAAATAAATACTTATCTTGAGCGAGCACTACTTTTTCTAAAAACTGCATTAGTAAAGTTTGATCTTGCAAAGCTAACCAACAACGACCTGATATAACAATGAGTAATTCATCTTCTAAATTGTCTTGCGCTAATAATTCTATTATTAGCGTTTGCACTGGCAGCTTATTAGCGCTTGACGCTAAGGCTCGTAATAAATGTTGCTGCAATAAACTGTTGTCATTGTGTTGTGTGATTTTTTTACGGATTTCGGTAAGAAGATCAAACGAAAGTGTTTGGTTTTCTAATGCACCACACAATGGTTGTAGTACTTGCATTGGTAGTTTATTGAAATTATTTACTAATATTTGTTCGTTATTATTTTTAGGTAATCTTGCTGCAATATCTGTTAACCCTTGAATCGCCACATTTTGCCAATTATCCCAACCTAGTTTACCTGATAAATAATCATGGCAATGCGAAAAATATTGACTAGGCGTCTGTTTTAATTCTACTTTTATAATACTGTTTAATGAGGCTAATTTATATTGTGCTGGTGTAAAATGATAAGGATTATTTTTTAATAATTCTTCTTGTTTCTCATTTGGTGTTAACGTTAAATTTACCGCGTTGTTTTGTACGTTTTTCTGTTGTAAATCTAATGCTTCAACCAGAATGCCAATAAAATGATTCCGAGATCCTTGGTTTAATAACCCTCTTTCATCTAGCGGAAGTTTAACAAACCAGATGTAAGGCTCCGCTGTTTTTTGTTGCCAAAAAACAATAGCAACACATGCATTACCTTGTGATGGAAAAGGGTAAGGTAATTGATTTAATTCAATTTTTGAAAAGTCATTTTTGCTTATTTTGCAAATAACCCTGCCTATATCGTAAATTCTATATTGTGAATCAGACAGTGTGAGTAGTTCGGAAATGGTGTTAATAGTGCTCATAGTAAAAATACTGTTCGAATTAAGCCGCTATTATAGGGATAATAACTGAGTTGATCCATTATATCGTGAATTACTGAACACAATGACTATTGAAAGCGAACAGGCTGTTATAACCGAAAAACCCATACTTAACATTTTGTATCAAGATGACTACTTGGTTGCCGTGGATAAACCGCCGGGTTTGTTTGTACATCGTAGCTTTATGGATAAAGATGAAATATATTTTGCTTTGCAGCTTGTGCGTGATCAAATTGGTCAATATGTTTACCCAGTTCATCGTTTAGATAGGCCAACCTCAGGGGTTTTACTCTTTGCTTTAAGTCGTGAAATTGCAAGACTAATGGGAGAAATGTTTACTAATAAGACTATACAAAAAACCTATTATGCATTAGTACGAGGACATTTATCAGGTGAGGGTCTAATTGATTATGCGCTTAAAGAAAAACTCGATAAGTTGGGTGATAAAGATGTGAGCCGAGACAAACCCGCGCAGAGCGCTCAAACAAACTATCAATCATTAAAAACAGCAAGTTTACCAATAGCTGTGGGAAAATATGACAGTGTACGGTATAGCTTAATTAAACTATTACCAAAAACAGGTCGTCGTCATCAAATACGCCGACATCTTGCTCATTTACGTTACCCGATAATCGGTGATATAAATTATGGTGATAACAAACAAAACCCATTCTTTATTAAACACTTTGGCTTTAAGCGTTTAATGTTAATTGCTAAAGAATTGAGTTTTATGCATCCAATTACACAAAAACACTTAGTGATCCGTTGTGAATTTGATCTTCATTGGCAAGGTGTTTTCCAGCAGTTAAATTGGGAATTAGATGATTAAAATCTAGATTATCTGGGTGCACCAATCGCAATTGAATTTTGATCTTGGTAAATTAATTCACTGTATGCAAAAGAAATTGCAGCGTCTTGTTTATCTTCTGAACGATCGCCGCGAATGCTTACATAGTTTACTTGAGGATCATTTTGGTTTTCACCATATTGGACTTGAGCAAACCGCATCATCATTAATTGATCTTCGGGAAGAGGGCGGTTAACTAATGATAATAATAACTGATGATCTGAGCTGAATGATTTTTTTTCTATAGATAAGTTATTTGTTTGTGAGCTGTTATTTACCCAATTATTAGAGTTTTGGTTTTCGATACTGCTACAAGCACTAACAAATAGGATTATTAAAACAGTCGTTAATAGTTTAAAGTTATTATTAAATTTACTCATAGTATAGTCATCAAGTTACAGCTTACACTTGATAGAGCAAATCTTGTTCCAATACGAAATTTGTTTGTTATCTGTTTGAAAAGAATAAATTTAATTGCTATTAAAAATTATTTTGACACTACCTTTTTATTATTTTTATATATAATAATCATAGTCTGTCAAAAAAACATCAACGCAAAAAAAAGAGGCTATGCCTCTTTTATAAATTGTATCTAATTAGCAATTAGGTAACAAGTTAGAGAAAACGTTAAATAATTATTCTTCGCTAACAGATCTAAGTAAGGCATTAATGCCAACTTTCGCACGAGTTTTCGCATCTACCTTTTTCACAATAATAGCGGCATATAAATTATGTGTACCGCATTTAGAAGGTAAAGTACCTGAAACAACAACTGAGCCAGCCGGTACGCGGCCGTAATGAATTTCACCGGTTTCACGGTCAAATATGCGAGTAGATTGGCTTATGTAAACGCCCATTGAAATAACTGCGCCTTCTTCAATAATTACGCCTTCAACAATTTCTGAACGTGCGCCAATAAAACAATTATCTTCAATTATGGTTGGCCCTGCTTGTAAAGGCTCTAATACACCGCCAATGCCAACGCCGCCCGATAAATGTACGTTTTTACCTATTTGTGCGCATGAGCCAACAGTTGCCCAAGTATCAACCATACAACCTTCATCAACATAAGCGCCAATGTTAATGTAACTTGGCATTACAACAACATTTTTTCCAACAAAACTGCCTGTGCGAACCGTTGCTGGCGGCACTATACGTACTCCGTCGGTAATAAACATTTCTTTGCTGTAGTTGCTATATTTTAATGGCACTTTATCGAAAAAGTTACTTTCGCCGCCATCAATAATGTCGTTATCCCAAATACGAAAAGACAGTAATACCGCTTTTTTTAACCATTGATGAACAACCCATTCACCCGCAATTTTTTCAGCCACGCGCGCGCTGCCATTATTGAGAGCCGCCAGTGCTGATAACACGGCTTTTTTTACTTCGTCAGTTACGGTATTTGGCGTAATATTGTCTCTGTTATCAAAAGCTGTTTCTATTGTAACTTGTAAGGTATTCATTTTAATCCTGTTTTATTTTTATTTAGTCAAGTTCAGAGGTGAGTTTTTCAACGATAATAATTTTTTCTTCTTCAGATAGTGCATTATTTTTGTTATTGGAAAGCGTGAATACATCTTCGGCTTTTTCACCAAAAGTTGTTATTTTTGCGGTGTGTATCTGCAAAGCTAAATTTTGAAAAACTTGCGCAATTCGAGCGAGTAATCCCGGACGATCTAGTGTTAAAATTTCTAACATGGTTTTATTTTTTGCTGGTGATTTAACGAAACTAACCTGAGTATTAAATTTAAATTGGGTCATTTTTTTCGTTAAAGGTTTTATTGTAGGATGCGTATGTGTTTGAGTTGCTAATTTATTAGATAAAGCATTAGCAATTGCGAGAGCCCTCCCTCGGTCATCCAATGTTTTTCCTTTATTGTCTAACACGACAAAAGTATTGAGTGTATAACCTGTTTTACTGGTAATAATTTTAGCATCTAAAATAGAGAGTTTTTTAGTTCCAAGTAAAGCTACTGTTGCGGCAAAAATATTCGCACGCTCTTTAGTAAATATGAAAACCTCACTACCACCTCGATAAGGTTTAGGACTAATTAATACCAATGGTTTTCTTTTGTCATGCGATAAAATATTTTGACAATGCCAGCATATTTGCTCAGGTGAATACCGTAAAAAATAGTCAGACTTAAACTCTTCCCATAAACTTTTTAAAGATTGCTCACTAATAGTCTCTATTTTTTGTAAAAGAGCTAATGCCTGTTGTTGGTTTTCACGAATTTTTAAACGCATATCAACAGGTTTTTCTAAGCCTCGTCTAAAAGCACGCTTTGTTGCATCATAAAGATCGTCTAATAAATTGGCTTTCCAGCTATTCCATAAACTTTCATTTGTTGCACGCATATCGGCAACCGTTAAACAATACAAGTAATCTAAATGAGCTTCGTCTCGTACTATATTCCCAAATTCATTAATAACGTTTTCATCTGAAATGTCACGGCGTTGTGCAGTAACGGACATGAGTAAATGGTTTTTTACCATCCAGGCAACCACACGACCATCATGATCATTTAACTGATGGCTTTTACAAAAAGCTAATGCGTCTACAGCACCTAATTTTGCGTGATCGCCACCACGTCCTTTAGCTATATCGTGAAAAATACCTGCTATATAAAGTAATTCGGGTTTACGGATGCGTTGTACTATTTTGCTACACAGTGGAAATTGATGGTTATATTTGCTCAAACTAAAATGATAAAGGTTATTGATTAAGCGGTAGCTATGTTCATCAACGGAGTATGCATGGAATAGATCGAACTGCATTTGACCAACAATATTTTTCCAAGCAGGAATGTAAGCGCCTAAAATGCCGTGACGGTGCATTAATTTAAAGGATAAGCCAAGCCCTTGAGGATGTTTTATAATATCCATAAAGTAACGGCGACATTTAGCGTAGTCTTCAAGCCCAGAGATTAATCTTCGGCGTGCATTTCGTAATGTTCTTAGCGTTTGAGAATGAATACCGATAACTTTGTCATTTTGAGCAATGATTAAAAACATGCGCATTATTTTGACAGAACGCATAAATAATCGACTGTCATGAACCTGAATTAAACCGTCTGAAATAAAGAAATCTTCATCTATTGGTTCAATTTTTGGAGGGACTACTGATTTCAGAATAGCCTGATCAAAATGTTGAAGTAATATGGTGTTTAATTCAGCGACACGGGCGATTATTCTGAAAAAACGTTTCATCATACGCTCGACAGCAAGTTTTCCTTTGTCACCAAAACCCATCATTTCAGCAACGTCAGCTTGATAGTCAAATAATAATCTGTTTTCGCTACGTCCAGCAACAAAATGTAGCGCAAAGCGCATCCGCCATAGATAATCTTGGCATTCCAGCAATTCAAAAAATTCGTTATGCGTTAAATAGTTATGCTTTATTAATTCATCTAAAGAGTTAGCTAAAAAGTGACGTTTTGCTACCCAAGCTATTGTTTGAATATCGCGTAATGCACCGGGGTTTGCTTTAAGATTTGGTTCCAAAGTATACGCTGCGCCATGATACTGTTCGTGACGTTGCTTTTGTTCCTCACGTTTGGCCACAAAGAATTTTTTAGAGGTCCAAAATACGTCTTCATTCAATAGAGGCTGTAATTGTTGAGTAAGCGCCTCGTTACCGGTTATTTGGCGCATTTCCATTAAATTTGTGGCTACAGTCACATCGTCAATGGCTTGTTTTAAGCATTCTTTAATACATCGAACACTAGAACCAATATCGAGTTTTACATCCCATAATTGGGTAATAAATGCCGATATTTTTTCTTCTAGTTCTTTGTCAATTTTTTCTTGGGTAAGTATTAGAATATCAACGTCTGATTGCGGATGTAGTTCACCGCGACCATAGCCGCCAACTGCGAGCAAACTTATTTGAAATTCATCTAATTGGTGCTGACACCATAATTTAGCTAAAATTTTATCGACAAAAAAAGCTCTAGCCGTTAATAATTCAATACAGTCACATTGATCAAAACAACTTTTTAGCCATAACATAAATTCATTTGTTAGTTGGCAAATTTCGCTACTTGATATTTCATTTTGAGTGATTTCAAGCGGGTTAATGTATTCTTGCGGAATAACGGTTTGAATATCCAAAATTTGCCCTAAAATTTATTTTTTGTTAACTATGGTTTTATTAACGGTGAAGGAATGAGGTTAATCACTATAATATTTAAACTATGTGCATAAGTTGGCTCGTTTTTAATTATGCAACACATGTGCGATAGTATCGTCTTTTCGTAACGTTAATATTTCACATCCGGTGTTAGTAACTAAAAGCGTATGTTCCCATTGTGCTGATTTCTTTTGATCTACCGTGTGAACTGTCCAACCATCATCTTTATCGGTAATTGTGCCTGCTTTACCTAAATTGATCATTGGTTCTATAGTAAAACACATGCCTGTTTGCATTTTGTCGTTATCATTATTTTTATAATGAACGATTTGTGGTTCTTCGTGAAATTCTTTACCAATACCATGACCACAGTATTCTTTTACAATAGAAAAACGACCCGCTTTTTTAATGAATTTTTGAATAGCAGTACCTATTTCGCCAAATTTTGCACCGTGTTTAACTTTTTTAATGCCAACATAAAGTGCTTCCTGAGTAAGTCGACATAAGCGTGCATCTTCAGGTAAAACATCGCCAATTAAAAACATTTTACTGGTATCGCCATGATAACCATCTTTAATTACCGTAATATCTAAATTAATAATATCACCATCTTTTAGTACCGTGTTGTCAGGAATACCATGACAAACCACATGGTTGATAGAAGTACAAATAGATTTAGGAAAACCATGATAGTTCAGTGGTGCTGAAATTGCGCCTTGCACCTCTTCAGTATATTTAGCGCAAATATCGTCTAACTCATTTGTAGTTATACCTGCTTTTACATGTGGAGCTATCATCTCTAATACATCGGCAGCTAATTTACCTGCGATACGCATTTTTTCAATTTCTTGTGCACTCTTAATCGTTATGGTCATGCTTTTCTCTATGTAGATTCTCTAAATTTTTGGGTACTTTCTGCTTACTTACTATTTTTTAATTCAAGCGCTATTGCTTCTACAATAGCAGCAGGCTCGCTTAAATAATAATTATGATTAAGTAAGGTTAAATTATCATCATGCGCTAATAATAAAGCAGGAATTGCTTTAGTTTCAATTATTTCTTGGATTTCAAATATTTCGTGTAAATCAAATTCTACTTCTTTGGCCAATTTTGCCGAAGTTAATACTTTAGCTGGAGGTGATAATTTTAACTCATCAATAATATATTGCACATCATCAATAGTGGTTAATGCATTACCTTCTTCAAAATGAGCTTGTTGCAGCGCATTTAATAAGTCTAGCGTTTTATGTGTGGCTTTATGATTAGTCCATGCTAATAAATTAGCGGCTAAGGTTGAGTCAATAGGGTTTGGTGCCTGATTAGCATTTTTTTCGTTAGGGAAAAATTTCGCTTGATATTCAGCAGAAAATATAACATTACTGGTTTCACTTACAGCGTTAATTTGTTGTTTATCAAGTGTATTATCATGACCATATTCAGCCGAAGAAAAAACCGCATTATGCCAAAAATGAATTTTCATCTCAGGATAATGTTCAGCAATTTCATTAATTAACTTTGTTGCGGCGTAACTCCAAGGACAATGGCTATCGTAGATAAATAACAGTTCAGCATTCATTAGGTATATTCAGTTCGGTAATTATTAGTAAAAATGTAATTTTATCGTGTGTGGTCAACTTAGCCTAGTAAAAAATGAGCTAGATCATATTTAGTGCAGCTAATAGTAGAAATTTAACAGAAAATCTGCTTTAATACTAAATAGTAATCATTCTCATTATCAAGTTGCGGTTTTATGATTGACTGGCTGTTGTCGTTTATTCATTTAACAACGTAAATGATTTTTTATCGATTCGTACATTTTTTAATTTGAGCAAGAAGATACCTATGACATTAGCGGATATTAAAGCAGGGCAAGTTGCCGTAATAAATTCTTTAAGTAAAGATTTAGCCGCTCGAGCAAAATTATTAGATTTAGGCTTATTACCCGGCACGCAGTTAAAACTTAAAAGATCGTTAGGTTGGAGCAAAGCGGTGCAAATTAATGTCCGTCAAACTAATTTAATATTACGCGACTCTTTAGCAAAACAAATTAAAGTTGATTTATTGACTGATCAAAATGAATCAGCTTTACCTTTATCATCAACTTTGGCTATGGCAGGTTTAATCAAGTAATGAGCAAAAATGAAGTCTTACCTGAATTATTATTACTTGGTAATCCTAATGCCGGAAAATCAACACTTTTTAACCAACTAACGGGATTAAAACAGCAAATTGGTAATTTCCCCGGCATTACCGTTGATAAAAGCTTTGGTCAATTTCAATCAAAAAATTATCCTGCAAAAATTGTTGATTTACCCGGTGTTTATTCATTGGTTCCTCAACAACAAACCTCTCAAGACGAACGTGTTGCCTTAAACTATTTACTTGATGTAGAAAATGCAGTAGTTATTAATGTTGTTGATGCAACGTGTTTAGAACGCCATTTATATTTAACCATTCAATTACGTGAATTGGGTATTCCGATGGTGTTAGTGTTAAATAAATGGGATTTAGCACAAAAACAACAACTCAATATTGATATTGAACAGCTTAGCCACTCACTTGCCTGCCCAGTTATTACCTCAAACGCGAATCAATCCAATAGTATTGAATTGCTAGAAAAAGCATTGGTTAATTTAACGGATATTGAAGCGCTACAAGTTGATTTTATTTCAGAAGTGGAAGATCAATTATCATTAAAATTGGCAGGTAAGTCCCGTTTTCAAGAAATTTTAACCTTAATTGAACGTCAATTTAACGAAGCTGACAGTTTTGATGTTGAATTAGAAGTTGCCAGTAAACGTTATCAATTATGTAACAGCGTTGTTCAACAATGCATTGAAAATAGCTCTAATAATGAAGATGTATTCACTGAAAAATTAGATGCTTGGCTGTTAAAACCTTGGGTTGCTATTCCTACTTTTTTGTTTTCAATGTATTTAATGTTTATGTTTGCTATTAACGTTGGTGGCGCCTTTATCGATTTCTTTGATATTGCTGCCAAAGCTTTATTTGTTGATGGTTTAGCGCAATTATTAAATAGCTGGAGTTTCCCAGAATGGCTAGTGGTGTTATTAACCGAAGGAGCGGGGACAGGCGTTGAAACCGTTGCGACCTTTATTCCTTTAATATTTTGTTTGTATTTATTTTTAACCGCGTTAGAGCAGTCAGGTTATTTAGCGCGTGCTGCGGTAGTAACCGATAGAATAATGCAAAAGATGGGCTTGCCGGGCTCAGCCTTTGTACCGTTAATGATGGGCTTTGGTTGTACCGTACCTGCAGTCATGGCAACACGTACACTAAAGCAAAAGCGTGAACGTATTTTATCAAGCGCGATGAGTCATTTTATGGTGTGTGGCGCACGTTTACCGGTATTTGCCTTATTTGGCGCGGCTTTCTTTTTACATAATGCCTTACAAATAGTCTTTTTATTATACATTTTAGGCATTGTTGCCGCGCTGTTTACCGGCGTAGTTTTTCGAAAAACAGTACTAGCGGGCGATGCCAGCCCATTTATTATTGAATTACCGCAGTATCAATTACCGCACTTTAAAGATTTATTTAATCGCACTTGGCAAAGATTGAAAGGTTTTATGTTTGGCGCGGGTAGAACCATTGTGCTTGTAGTGACGATTCTAGGTGTTATTAATTCTTTAGGGCGAGATGGCTCTTTTGGCAATGCAGGAACAGAAAACTCATTACTTTCAACGGTAGGGCAAGTAATAACCCCCGCTTTTGAACCTATAGGTATTGAAGACGATAATTGGCAAGCAACGGTGGGTATTTTTACCGGGCTATTTGCCAAAGAAGTATTAGTCGCTACTTTAAATAGTTTGTATCAAGAACCAGCCAAAGCTGAAGAATTTGATTTAAGCGAGCAACTACACGCAGCCGTCACTTCTATTGGTGATAATTTAGCGGATTTAAAAGATAAAATATTTGATCCATTAGGCTTATCTAGCGCCGATGTTCATTCAGTTGAAGAAGCTGCCAATAGCCAAGATGTTTCTATGACCACAATGGAGCGCATTGCTAGCCATTTTGACGGTAAAGCAGGGGCGTTTAGTTATATGCTATTTATTTTATTATATGCGCCATGCGCTTCGGCATTAGGCGCTATTGCCCGAGAATTCACTGGCCGATGGGCATTGTTTATTGCCTTGTGGGCAACGGCTTTAGCTTACACCGTCGCCACCGTTTTTTATCAGTTAAGTACGCTTGAAGGCGTATTTTCTTCTCAATCTTTAACGTTAATATTGGTGTTATTGTTTAATGCTTTAATATATGTTGCGTTGAGATCAAATTATCTTAAAACATGGTTAGTAGGAGGGCAAAGTTATGTTAGCAGCAATTCAAAAGCAGCTTGCCATTAATGAGGTATTAACGGAGTCTCTATTAGCAAAAAAAGCCAAAGTATCAATTGCAGCATTAACGCCAATGATGAATTTGTTGGTTAAGCGCGGTGTCGTTGAAAAAATCAATTCCGGCGATTGCTCTGGCGGTTGTGGTTGCAGTGCAACCGCAACGTTAGCTTATCGTTGGCTAGGTGAACAAAATAAAACCGTACCACTTAATATAATTGCGTTGTAATTTTATTTTTATTTTTATTTTTTAGATTGAAACGCTTTATTTAATTTAAGAATAAAATTTCTTTAATTAATCGATTCGCAATACGGCGTTTACTCACCGATTTTATTGTATTAGTTAACACCTCAATATCATCGCCATAAACATAATTGGGTATTAATAAATGTCGAAAAGCGGCAAGTTCTTGCTCGCGTGTTTGCATTTTACTATCGGCTAAATCATTAAAAATAACATTAATATTTTGCGTGTTATCTTCTAATGTTTCCACTTGATGATACCAATTGCGTGGAATATAAAGTAAATCACCCGCTGCCATGGTTATTGTTAATGCTTGCGCTTTTACTTTTTGTTGAAACGGTAGGGCAATATTATAAAACGGCCAACATTTTATCGGCGCTTCAGGTGCTAAAAACAACCATTTCTTTGCGCCAGAAACACAAAGGTTAAGTAAGTCAGTACTGCGCTGATCATAATGAAAATTCGAAATATTGCCTTTATTATGCTGCCAAAAACGCATTTTTTCTCTAAATTGGGTGTTGGAGTTAGCCGCTAAATTTTTTATTAATGGCAGTGAAAATAGATAATCACGAATGCGGGTATTGTCAAAATATAGGTAAAGAAATGGTACCGCCCCGCGCCCGTAACTGGGTTTCATTTGCGTTTTGTTGTTATTTATAAGTTGTTGTAGTGCGCAGCTATCAACAAAATTTTTGATTAGAATCGGTTGCTTTTGTTTAACGACCTCTTCATAAAAATCTATATGAACATTTCTATGATTAAAATTACTTTCAACAAATACGTGTTCGCCACTTGTTACATTGCCTTTATTAGCCCCTAATTTGTTTTTAAGCATACTTTTTACCAATTATTATCACCAGCATTTAACACCTTTTATTATCAATGCATATGAACGATCTTCTAACGATAAAAATACACTAGTTCAACGATTAATTCGCGAATAGTAGATAAAAAGCGGGTAAATTTGATCTTAATCAAAAATCTTAATGAGAATGATTTGCATTTACTTTATTTTTTGAGTAGACTAGCCTCAATTAAAAACAGCAGTAAAAATTTTTAAAATAGCATTTTGTTTAGCTAGGTGAATATTTGTATTTAGCTTTTACTTTAAGACTCTCACTATAACTTTAATAGGAAACTTAACTCGATGAAAAAAACACTAATTGCCTCAGCCGTTTTAGGCTTATTAGCCAGTAGTAATGCATTTGCAAATAATTCTGAAAGTGAAGAAACACAACAATTACGTAAAATTATTGCAGAGCAACAAAAAGTTTTACAAAAATTAGAACGTCGATTAGACGAAACTGAAAATCGTTTAGAGTCTACCGCAGAGCAAGTAGAAGCATCCGTAGAACATAGTTCTGCCACTAAATTAGGTGGTTATGGTGAATTGCACTATAACAATATGGATGATAAAAAATCACTTGATTTTCATCGTTTCGTTTTATTTGCCAGCCATGAGTTCACTAATAAATTACGTTTCTTTTCAGAATTAGAAATAGAACACGTTATTGCCTCACATGATTCAGAACATCCTGGTGAAGTTGAATTAGAGCAAGCTTATATTGAATACGATATAAATGATAAAACAACAGCTAAAATGGGACTGTTTTTAGTCCCTGTCGGTATTATTAATGAAACGCATGAGCCGCCAGCATTTTATGGGGTTGAACGTAACCCAGTAGAAAAAAATATTATCCCTGCTACTTGGTGGGAAGGTGGTGCTGCATTTAATTATAAAGCTATGCCAGGGTTAAGCTTTGATGTTGCACTTACCAGTGGTTTAAATGTTGGAGATGATTATAAAGTACGTGGTGGTCGTCAAAAGGTAGCTAAAGCTAATGCTGACAGTTTAGCGTTTACTTCTCGCGTAAAATATACGGCAATAAATGGTTTAGAATTAGCAGCAACCATACAGTATCAACAAGATTTAACGCAAGATACTGTTGGAGTAGATAAAGCTGATGCAACTTTAGTTGAATTACACGGTATTTATCAAGTCAATAACTTCACGGTTAAAGCTTTGTACGCACGCTGGGATATAGATGGCGCAGAAGCAAAAGCCTTAGGTCGTGATGAACAAACTGGTTGGTATGTAGAACCTTCTTATAAAGTTAACGAAAAATTTGGCATTTTTGCTCGTTATGCTGAATATGATAACAATGCTGGTAACAGTGATGACACCAGCAAAGATCAAACTAATTTAGGTATAAACTACTATTTACATGAAAATGTAGTGCTAAAAGCAGATTGGGAAGAACATGGTAATTCAAATAAAAATGGCTTTAACTTAGGGCTTGGTTATCAGTTTTAACTTTGCTTATATAAAATAAAAAAGTAAGGGGTGAGTAATTGTAGTTGCTCACCTATTTTTGTTATTGAGTGTGAAAAAATTTTTATTTTTAACTATCTCATCATTAATTAAGTTGTAAGGTTTTGTTGTGAAAAACGTTTTGATGTTCATCAGTATATTTTTTATTATATTCATTTTTACGTTAACACCATTTGTTGCGAATAGTGCGGATCAAAAGCCTGCGGTGTTTATAAATAATATTTTTGAAGGGAATGTCCCCAAAGCCAAAGTATTATGGTTAACTAAGCAAGATAAAGTCGATATTGCCGATATTTTACAACATAAATTTAGCCGATTACGTGTGCGTTACTGGCAACAAAACAATAATAAAGGTACTGATACGGCGTGGGTTTTAAACGAAATAGGTAAAGAAAAACCGATCACTATTGGAGTCTATATTAAAAATCATCAAATTATGCAGTTAAAAGTCCTTACTTATCGGGAGAGTCGTGGTGATGAAGTGCGCCATAGTTTTTTTACCGAGCAATTTAAATTAGCTAAATTAGTTAAAAATAAAAAGCTTGATCGCCACATAGATGGTATAACAGGCGCCACAATGTCGGTGCGCGCGTTAACTAAAGTTGCTCGCTTGGCTTTATGGCTTGATCAAAAAGTGGCGATAAAAATATTATAATCGTTCGCCTCGGCATTGATTAACTTTAAACAAATAACTTAGCATTTAAATCGTAACTTATTTCATCTGATATATATAATTACTGTAATCCATTATGGCAAAACCTAAAAAATCCTTATTAAGTTTATTGATCCGCCAATTACGTGCATGGCATCGAAAATTAGGTATTGTTACTGCTTTTTTTTTAATTTTTTTAGCCGCTACCGGCATGATTATTAATCATGCAAATTTCTTCTCCTTAGACACAACCCCCGTTACTAACAAAGTGATACTTAATTTTTATGGTATAAAAGCGCCAACTGATATTCGTTTTTACGGGAACGAGGATGAGAATGGGCAAATCGCCGTTACCGATGATTTTGTTTGGTTAAATCATCAATTTTTATTTGAAAGTAACGCAACTATAATTGCTGCAGCGAGGTATCAATCAATGTGGTTAGTGGTTACCACTGAGCAGTTATCTTTATATTCGGCACAAGGGGAATTGGTTGATCAACTTGATTCTGCCTCTGGCGTACCCGAAAATATTTCAGCCCTTGCAATTAATCAGCAAAATGTCATTGTAAAATCAGACAATAAATTACGGCAAACCGATAGCGACTTTTTAACTTGGCAAAATGTAAAAACACGTCAAGGTATTGCTTGGATAGAGCCTGTAAATGTTAATACCACTCATCAACTAAAGAAAATACAAGAAGCAACATTACAGTTCAAATCTCGTTTTCTTAATTGGGAGAAACTGTTACTTGATGTACACAGTGGTCGAATCTTTGGTGAATTTGGCGTGTTAATTTCTGATTTTATAGCAATATTATTAATTTTACTTTCACTAAGCGGCCTATATATTTGGCTACGCTATTCAAACAACAAGCGTTGATTATAAAAAACGGTTAAAATATTGTTGTCCGTACTAAGTTAAATAACTGGTTAATTTATTCCTTTTATGGTATAAAATGCGCCGCTGAATTTCGTCTTTTAACTTATTAGACAAAATTCAAGCAATTAACCGTGTTGTGTATTTCTATAAATAATTATAGAGAAACAACATATAAAATAAAATTCACATACATCTCATTGAAGGTATACCGGGGTGCTGAATCATAACGATTTGGTCGTGTATATTAGATGTATGGACGCTTAACCCCAAAGGACAATAAAATGCCAAATATTTCAATGCGCGATATGCTTAAAGCCGGTGCTCACTTCGGTCACAAAACTCGTTACTGGAACCCTAAAATGAAGCCATTCATTTTCGGTGCACGCGACAAAGTTCATATCATCAACTTAGAAAAAACTGTACCAATGTTTGCTGAAGCATTATCTGTATTATCAAATGTTTCTGCTAAGAAAGGTAAAGTTTTATTTGTTGGTACTAAGCGCGCAGCTGGTGAAGCAATTAAAGAAGCTGGTTTGAAAAGTGACCAGTTTTATGTAAATCACCGTTGGTTAGGTGGTATGTTGACTAACTGGAAAACAGTACGTCAATCTATCAAACGTTTAAAAGAGCTTGAGTCTCAAAGTACTGACGGTACTTTTGAAGCGTTAACCAAAAAAGAAGCGTTAATGCGTACTCGTGAAATGGAAAAACTAGATAAATCTCTAGGCGGTATCAAAAACATGGGCGGCTTACCTGACGTTCTTTTTGTTATCGATGCTGATCACGAACACATTGCGATTAAAGAAGCTAACAATTTAGGCATTCCAGTAATTTCTGTTGTTGATACTAACTCAAACCCAGATGGTGTTGATTACATCGTACCGGGTAACGATGATGCAATTCGTTCAATTAACTTGTACTTAGATTTAGCATGCGCTGCCATTACTGAAGGCCGCGAAACTAACATCGTTGTTCAAGCTGAAAAAGACGGTTTTGTTGAAGCTGAAGCTTAATTTATAAAGCTTATTTGAGTTTACAGCATGGTACTTATTACTATGCTGTTTTATTAATATTTTAAATTTGAGGAATTAACTCATGGCAATTACTGCTGCAATGGTTAAAGAACTTCGTGCACGCACAGCTGCGGGCATGATGGATTGTAAAAAAGCGCTAGTTGAATCTGATGGTGACATGGAATTAGCGATCGAAAATATGCGCAAATCTGGTCAAGCGAAAGCGGCCAAAAAAGCGGGTAATATCGCTGCTGAAGGTACTATCATAATTAAAGAAGCAAATGGTAGTGCAGTTTTAGTAGAAGTTAACTGTCAAACCGACTTTGTTGCTAAAGATGAAAGTTTCTTAGCTTTTGCTAATGAAGTAGCAGACGCTGCAATAGCTTCAAAAGCATCAGTTGAAGAACTTCAAGCACAATTTGAAGAAAAACGTATTACTCTAGTGACAAAAATTGGTGAAAACATCAATGTTCGTCGCGTAGCTTACGTTGAAGGTACTGCATTAGCATCATATCGTCATGGTGAGAGTATTGGTGTTGTTGTTGCGGGTGAAGGCGATGCTGAATCATTAAAGCATATCGCAATGCATGTTGCTGCAAGTAAGCCTGAATACATCAATCCTGAAGATGTACCAAGCGATGTTGTTGAAAAAGAAAAAGCTATCCAATTAGATATCTTAAAAATCGAAAATGATAAACTTGAAGACAACAAGAAAAAGCCTGTTGAATTGCTTGAAAAAATCATTATTGGTCGCATGAAGAAATTTACTGGTGAAGTTTCTTTAACTGGTCAAGCTTTCATCATGGAACCTAAAAAATCAGTTGGCGTTGTTCTTAAAGAAAAAGGCTTAACTATCACTTCATTTGAACGTCTTGAAGTTGGTGAAGGTATCGAGAAGAAAGAAGAAGATTTTGCTGCTGAAGTTGAAGCTACTATAGCCGCTACTAAAGCTTAATTCTTCATATTTGAGGTTCTAGCTCTATTGCTGCGAATTTCAATTGAATCTAAAAAACGTCTACATTGTAGGCGTTTTTTGTTTTTATTCAGTTATAAAGTAGAGTTTTTTATTTTAAGGCTTTCGATAGTTGTAAAAAACCATTAAAATAGCCGCGGTCAATATTGTCCGCGATTATTTTATCTACAGGATTACTTTTTCTATGAGCATCAACCCTAAACCTAAATATCGTCGTATTCTCTTAAAACTTAGCGGTGAAGCCTTAATGGGTGAAGAGGGTTTCGGTATTGATCCGAAAGTTCTTGATCGTATGGCACAAGAAATCAAAGAATTAATCGAAATGGGTATTCAAGTTGGTCTGGTTATTGGCGGTGGTAATTTATTTCGTGGAGCTGGTCTGGCTCAAGCGGGAATGAATCGCGTTGTTGGCGACCAAATGGGTATGTTAGCTACCGTAATGAATGGTTTAGCTATGCGTGATGCATTACATCGTGCCTTTGTAAATGCTCGTTTAATGTCTGCCATTGATTTAGCTGGCGTTTGTGATACTTATAATTGGGCAGAAGCAATCAGTTTATTAAAAACTGGCCGCGTCGTTATTTTTTCTGCTGGCACGGGCAATCCATTTTTCACTACCGATTCAGCAGCATGTCTTCGAGGCATTGAAATTGAGGCAGACTTGGTATTAAAAGCTACAAAAGTTGACGGGATTTATTCTGAAGATCCAGTTAAAAACCCAGCAGCTGAGTTGTATAGCCATTTAACTTATCAAGATGTTTTAGAAAAAGAATTACAAGTGATGGATTTATCTGCATTTACTTTAGCGCGTGATCATAATATGCCTATCCGAGTATTTAACATGAACAAACCAGGCACATTAAAAGCGGTGATTATGGGAGATAGCGAAGGTACTCTTATTAATCATGGTGAAGCTAAAAGCCAATAACCAAAAAATAATTTAATTAATAGTAAAAATCGTTATTTAAGGAATATTCGTAGTGATAAATGAAATAAAAACAGATGCCACTGAACGTATGGCAAAAAGTATTGAATCATTCAAAACGCATTTAAACAAAGTGCGAACAGGGCGTGCCCATCCTTCTTTATTAGATAATATTACCGTTGATTATTACGGTGTTCCGAGCCCGTTAAATCAGGTAGGTAATATTTCAACGCCAGATGCACGTACTTTAGCTATCACTGTATTTGATAAAGGCATGATTGGTGCTGTAGAAAAAGCTATTTTGAAATCAGATCTCGGCTTAAATCCATCATCACAAGGCACATTAATTCGTATTCCATTACCTCCATTAACAGAAGAGCGTCGTAAAGACTTAGTGAAAGTAGTTCGCGGTGAAGCTGAAAATGGGAAAATTTCTATTCGTAATATTCGTCGAGATGCAAATGGGGATATTAAAGGATTAGAAAAAGAAAAAGAGATCAGTGAAGATGAGCAGCATAAAGCTGAAGATGAAGTTCAAAAAATCACTGATACTTATATTAAACAAGTCGATGATATTTTAGCCACAAAAGAAAAAGAATTAATGGAAGTTTAATTCTTTTATTGCTTATTTGTTAACGCCGTAGATAATGTCTACGGCGTTATTTTATCTAATCAACGATAACCCCCTTATTTTTACTGGAGAGTACGTGAGTAACACGGAAACATCAGAACACTTAGGACAAATACTTCCCAAGCATATTGCTATTATTATGGATGGTAATGGTCGATGGGCTCAGCAACGCGGGAAATCTCGGGTTGTGGGTCATAAATCCGGTGTGGAATCTGTACGTTCTACCGTAACCACTGCTCGAGAATTAGGGATTAAAGCACTAACACTATTTGCCTTTAGTAGTGAAAATTGGCAGCGTCCTGAAACAGAAGTTACAGTGTTAATGGATTTATTTATGTTTGTGCTAACGCGAGAAGTGAAGCGCTTACATAAAAATAACATTAAATTTCAAGTGATTGGTGATTTAAGTCGGTTTTCTAGCAAGTTACAAAAAAAAATCACGACGGCACAAAAATTAACTGAAAATAATAGTAGTATGGTACTTTCGATCGCGGCTAATTATGGTGGTCGGTGGGATATTGCCCAGGCGAGCAAAAAGCTTACCCAACAAGTCCTAAATAATGAAATATGCCTTGAAGATATTGATGAACATGCATTAAATCAACAAATGTGTTTGGCTGATTTACCTGAATTAGACTTGCTCGTTCGCACTGGTGGTGATTTTCGCATTAGTAACTTTTTATTATGGCAAGCAGCCTATGCTGAATTATATTTTACTGAAACGCTTTGGCCAGACTTTGATGAAGAACAACTTAAAATAGCTATTTCAACATTCAATCAAAGAGAAAGACGTTTTGGCTTAACGGGTGAGCAAATAAAGCACCCTTAAAAAGAAAAAAGGAAAGTCGTTTGTTAAAACAAAGAATTATTACAGCATTATTATTGGCTCCTCTTACTATAGCCGCGATATTTTATTTACCGTTAGCCTATTTTTCAGCCTTAATTCTAGCAGTTATGGCTATAGGCGCATGGGAATGGGGACCATTAATGGGATTTGAGACAAAACGTCGTAGAATCGCCTTTGTTTCAACGAATGTTTTCATTATTTTAGCCTTATGGTTTTACATACCTTTAAATACTTTATGGCTAAGCGCTACCCAACTTCATGCTTCAATTGTGTATATATTATGGCTTACAGTGGCATGGTGGTTATTATCTGCTTTTTTAACCGTGGTTTATCCGCGTTATAGTGCTTTTTGGTCAAGTCATCGGTCGGTTCGAGGCTTGTTTGGTTGGTTTACCATAGTCCCGACGTGGTTGGCATTTATGATTTTACGTACTCATGAATTTAGTAATGATCGTTATGATGGTGCGCAGCTAATTATGTTTTTATTTTTAATGGTGTGGAGTGCTGACGTAGGCGCATATTTTGTAGGTAAAAGTATCGGAAAACGCAAATTAATGCCAAATGTAAGCCCCGGAAAAACCATAGAAGGTTTTCTTGGTGGCGTTGTTTTTGCCTCTATTTTAGTGACTATTGCGGGCAATATGCTTAATTGGTCTGTTTCTCAACATCTTACTGTATTAGCGGTTACCGTATTAATCACCACTATTTCTGTGTTAGGCGATTTAAATGAAAGTATGTTTAAGCGTCAAGCGGGTATAAAAGATAGTGGTTCAATTTTACCCGGTCATGGTGGTATTTTAGATAGAATCGACAGCTTAACGGCTACAGCCCCTATTTACGCGCTTTGTTACGTTTTTTTTGGCTGGTAAAATGTCCTACTCAGAATCTAGCTTGAGTGATACTCAAATTAAACAACAAAATATTTGTATTTTGGGATCCACTGGATCCATCGGAATTAACACCTTAGATGTTATTAATAGGCATCGCGATAAATTTAATGTAATTTGTTTAACCGCCAATGCAAGCGTTAAAACGCTATTACAACAATGCCAGCAATTTGAACCTGATTTTGTTGTTATGGTTGACCCTCAAGCTGCGCAAAATCTAAAGAATGAGCTTTCAGCTTTAAATTTAAATCAAATTAAAATAAAAAGTGGGACCCAAGCATTAATTGAAGTGGCTCAACATCCTTCAATAGATACCGTTATGGCTGCTATTGTTGGTTCTGCTGGTTTGATGCCGACACTAGCCGCAGTAAAAGCCAATAAAAAAGTATTACTTGCTAATAAAGAAGCCTTAGTCACATCGGGTCAAATTTTTATTGATGCATTAAAACAATCAAGTGCGCAATTGTTACCTATCGATAGTGAACACAATGCAATTTTTCAATGTTTGCCAATGCTTGAGCAACAACGACCTGGCTTTTGCCAATTAGAACATTCGGGTGTAAGTAAAATTTTGCTCACAGGGTCTGGCGGCCCTTTTCGTACACTTGCGGTTGAAGAATTAGAAAAGGTAACACCTGATCAGGCTTGCGCTCATCCTAACTGGTCTATGGGGCGTAAAATTTCTGTAGATTCAGCAACCATGATGAATAAAGGTCTAGAGTTTATTGAAGCTAAATGGTTGTTCAACTTAAAAGTTGAAGATATTCAAGTAGTTTTACACCCGCAAAGCACCATACACTCAATGGTTCAATATCGTGATGGTAGCGTTATTGCACAAATGGGGAATCCTGATATGCGTACACCTATTGCGCATGCATTGGCTTTTCCGCAACGTATTGAATCGGGAGTTGAACCATTAGACTTTTTTAGCGCTAAAGCCTTTGAGTTTGAAGAGGTTGATTTTGTTAAATATCCCAATCTTAAATTAGCTATTAACGCATGCAGTCTCGGGCAGGCCGCATGTACAGCACTTAATGCCGCAAACGAAATTGCCGTTGATGCTTTTTTGAACGAAAAAATTAAATTTACCGAAATTGTTAAAATAAATGAAACTTCTATGAATAAATTTGTCTCAGAAGAGGTAGTTTCAATTGATGATGTCATCGATTTAGATAAGCGCTGTAGAGAATTTGCTATTTCTTTAACTAAAGACTTTTATCTATAACAATTTGCTATATCAGCTAGCTACCGAACAGATTAATAACATAGTTAAGTGGGAAATAATGTATACCAAGAAATTACTTTGCAATTATATAGAGTCTAAAAAACGTGTTTGATTTTGTCTGGAACTTAATTTCATTTATTGTTGTACTGGGTATTTTAGTTACAGTACATGAATATGGCCATTTTTGGGTGGCACGTCGTTGTGGTGTTAAAGTTGAGCGTTTTTCCGTGGGCTTTGGAAAAACGTTATGGCGTAAAACTGACAAACAAGGTACTGAGTACGTTGTTGCGCTTATTCCTTTGGGTGGCTACGTAAAAATGCTTGATGAACGGGTGGACGTAGTAGAATCGCATGAAAAAAATCAAGCTTTTAATAATAAATCAATATATCAACGTATTGCTATTATAGCTGCAGGGCCATTAGCTAACTTTGCCTTTGCAATTTTGGCCTTCTACTTAATGTTTTTAATTGGTGTGCCTAACGTAAAACCAATTATCGGTTCAATCAATAACGACTCAATTGTTGCGCTTGCAGGCGTTAAGCCAAATAGTGAAATTGTAGAAATTAATGGCAATAAAACGGCTACATGGCAAGATGTAAATATGATACTTGTTGGTGCCATTGGTGAAAAATCAATTATTTTAACCGCGAAATTACCGGACAGCCAATATACAAAAAAATATCAATTAGATACTTCGAAGTGGAATTTTTCACCTGATAAATTATCGGCAATATCCAGTGTGGGTATTACGCCATTTATGCCAAAAATTTACACTGAGATTGCATTTATTGACAATGATAGTCCTGCAGCTAAAGCCGGTTTAAAAGTCGGTGATAAACTTGTCTCAATTAGTGGTTTGGCGATTAATGATAATTGGCAAATTTTTTCAGATAAAATCAAGCAGTACCCTGCAAAAAATGTTAGTTTAACCGTCTTGCGAAATAACGAGTCGCTTCCATTAACTGTAAAACCAATGGCTAAAGAAGTTAATGGTAAGAAAGTAGGTTATTTAGGAGTGTCTCCAAAACGAGATTCATATCCTGAAAAATATAGAATAGAACAAAGTTATGGCGTGTTTGAGGCTTTTTCACACGGTGTGGATAAAACTTGGCAATTAACTCGTTTAAGTTTTTCCATGATTGGAAAATTATTTACTGGGCATATTTCGCTCAATAATTTAAGTGGTCCTATTGCTATAGCACAAGGTGCTGGAACAAGTGCAGAATACGGTTTTGTTTCGTTTTTAGGTTTTCTAGGTTTAATCAGTGTCAGTTTAGGGATCATGAATTTACTCCCTATCCCTGTCCTCGATGGCGGTCATTTGCTTTATTATGTAATTGAGTTAATAACCGGTAAACCGGTACCTGAAAAAATACAAGAACTAGGATTTAAATTTGGTGCTTTAGCTTTATTCGGATTAATGAGTATTGCGATATTTAATGATTTCCTAAGATTATAAAGATTGATAAATAAACGCTTGAAGATACTCAAGCCAACTGAATCCTGCATTTGTAGGTGGTTTGAGTATATATAAATTCAAATTGAAATAAGAATAGAAGTAAAAGTAAATATTATATGATGATAAAAAAAACTGCCTTTGCTGTATTACTGGGCATCTTTGGAACAGCAGCACATGCATCAGATGCTTTTAAAGTTGAAGATATTCAAATTAAAGGTTTGCAGCGTGTTGCCCTTGGTGCTGCTTTAACCCACATTCCATTTAATATCGGTGATAGCCTAAATGATTTTAGGATCTCACAATCAATAAAGTCTTTGTATAAATCGGGGCACTTTAACGATATTGCTGTTTCTCGAGACGGTAATAGAATTATATTTCGTGTTCGTGAACGTGAAACTATTAGCGAAGTTGAATTTGATGGGAATAAAGACCTTAAAGATGAACAATTAACTGAAAGTCTCGATAGTAGCGATATTAGAGTAGGCGAGCCTTTAGATAAAACAGTTATTTCAGGAATCGAGACAGGTTTAGAAGATTTTTATCACAGCGTAGGCAAGTACAATGCAAATGTAACGACTAAAATTACTCATTTACCACGTAACCGAGTAAGTTTGAAATTTACCTTTGACGAAGGAGATTCTGCTGCAATTCAACGTATTAATATTGTTGGTAATGAAGTTTTTTCTGACGAAGATGTTTTAGATAAAATTGAATTAACGTTTGATTCACCTTGGTGGGATTTTATGGCGCAAGATCGCTATCAAAAACAAACCTTGCAAGGCGACATGGAAACCATCAATAGTTATTATCTAGATCGCGGTTATTTAGGTTTTAAAGTAGATTCCACCCAAGTATCAATGACGCCAGATAAACAAAACGTGTATATAACGTTAAACGTTACTGAAGGGAAAAAATACACGGTAAGTGACGTTGATTTTATTGGTGATATGGCCGGTTTTGAAAAAACAATTAGGGCAATAAACCCTTTAAGAGCGGATAAGATTTATAATGGCGCTGAAGTAACTTATACCGAAGAAGTGATCAGTAAATTTTTAGGTCGTTTTGGTTACGCTTACCCTAAAGTTGTAACAATACCAGAAATTAATGAAGAAGATGGAACAGTAAAACTGTCTATCTCTATTGATCCTGGTAAGCGCGTTTATGTTCGACGAATCAATTTTAAAGGTAATGAAGTTACTTCCGAAGGCGTATTTCGTCGTGAAATGCGTCAACAAGAAGGTGCATGGTTATCAAATAGTTTGGTAGAAGGCTCTAAAGCTTGGGTTGCTCGTTTGCCTTATATTGAAAAAGTAGAATTTGAAACAAAAAAAATCCCTGGTGAAGACGATTTAGTCGATATTGATTTTGACGTAAAAGAACAACCTTCTGGCTCGTTCACCGCGGGGGTCGGTTATGGTTCTTATACTGGATTAAGTTTAAATGCGGGTATCCAACAAAATAACTTTTTAGGTACGGGTAATCGATTAGCGTTTAATATAAATACCATCAGTTATCAAAAGAGTCTGAGTGTTTCATACACTGACCCATATTTTACTGTTGATGGGGTCTCTCTTGGAGGCAATATTTCCTATAGCAAATTTGATGCTGGAAGTGCAAATCTTGAGCAATATAAAAACACCTCATATGGTATTGGTGCTAACTTAGGCTTTCCAATTAATCAATTTGTACGTTTGAATTTTGGTTTAGGCTATAAACATAATGGCATCACCAGTTTGCAAACCTATGAGCAAATCCAAAGCTTTTATGATCTACACGCTGATTCTAACAACCCAGACGGTGGTTTAGCATTCAACACCTTTGATTTGTCAGCAGCTATTTCACGCTCGACATTAAACCGAGGAACTTTCCCAAGTTCAGGTTCTCAGCAATCAGTTTCTTTTAAAATAACCACACCAAATTCAGATTTAAATTATTTTAAAATAAATCTGGATACAAAATGGTATTTCCCATTAACAAGGGACGAACGCTGGACTGTATTAACTCGCTTCCAAGCTGGTTATGGTAATGGTTATGGTACAATTAAAGGTAATGATGAATCCTTACCGTTTTTTGAAAATTTCAGGGCAGGTGGTTCAGACACTTTGCGAGGTTTCCAAAATAATACCGTAGGTCCTCGAGCTATCTTTAGATCGGCAACCCCCTTTTCTACTGTTAACGACCCATTATCGTCGGGCGGAAATTGTTGTTTAGGGCCAGATCACGATTCTATAGTCATATCACGTCGTTCTGTTGGTGGTAATGCCAGATTACTGGGTGGTGTAGAATTAATTGTACCCACACCATTTTTAGATGAAGGTTTTTCGAATAGTGTTCGTACAAGTTTGTTTGCTGATGTTGGTAATGTTTGGGATACTGAGTTTAATCTTAAAGATTATAAAGATTTGGCACCTGATCAATTTCAAAAAATATCAGATTTTTCTGACCCTAATACCTATCGTGCTTCTGCTGGTTTATCCATACAATGGATATCACCGATGGGACCTATGATTTTTAGTTTTGCTAAAACTTATAGGACAAGAGATGGTGATGATACTAAGTTCTTTAGTTTTAATATTGGTAAAACATTCTAATTATCGATATTATTAACTAACAATAAAAAGCTCAGTGTGGGCAATATAAAATAAATCACTTAAAATAACTTTTAGTTAATAAAAAGTGAAAACGTAAAAGTAAAATTTTGGAGAAGATGTTGAAAAAAGTTATTAAATCTATCGCTATTACCGCCGCAGCCTCAAGTATGTTTTTAGCTGGCTCTGTTTTTGCTGCACAAAAAATTGCAGTAGTTAATATTCAGGACGTTATGAGTAAAATACCGCAAACTGCGATAATTATGAAAAAACTTGAAGCTGAATTTAAAGATGATAAAGCGGCATTAACCAAACTTGAAAAAGACATTAAATATTTTCAAGAAAAGAAAACTCGTGATGGCGCGTTAATGAGTAAAAAAGAAATTGCAGAATTAGATAAGCAAATTGGTGAAAAATATCGCGAATACCAAACTAAAGGTAAAGCGTTTCAACAAAAAACCGGTGCTCGTCAAAATGAAGAAACGAATAAAATATTAGCTTTAGTTCGTCAAGCTATCGATAATATTGCAGCTAAAGATAAATTCGACATGATTTTAGAACAAAAAGCTGTTGTTTTTTCAAAACCTGAAAGTAATATTTCTGACCAAGTTGTTAAGCAAGTAAGTAAATTAAACTAAGTTAACTCTTAATTTTTTTATTGATGGGTTTTATTTAAAGAGTTCTATTAATGAATTATAGTCTAGAACAACTTGCCAATAAAATTGGTGCAACTGTTAGCGGTGATAAAAACCACATCGTTAACAGTTTATCTACGCTAGAAAATGCAACCTCAACTCAGGTTGCATTTTTGTCTAATGCTAAGTATCGAAAACAATTGTCCGAAACTAAAGCCGGGGTTGTTATCTTAAATGAATCAGCATTAGACGATTGTAAAACAAACGCTTTAGTTATTTCAGATCCTTATTTGGCTTTTGCCAAAATTGCACAATTATTGGATACCACTCCACGTCCAGCTGCCAGCATACATAGTTCTGCTGTTATTTCTGATGATGCCATTATCGGTGAAAATGTTTGTGTTGGCGCTAATACTGTAATTGAGTCTGGCGTAGAGTTAGCCAATAATGTTTGCATTGGTGCAGGTTGTTTTATTGGTAAGCAAGCTCAGATTGGTGAAAACACAAAACTTTGGTCGAACGTTTCGGTGTACCATCAAGTAATTATTGGTAGCGATTGTTTAATCCAAGCAAATACTGTTATTGGTTCAGATGGTTTTGGCTATGCACCAGCGCCAAAGGACAAAGCTCAGTTTTGGCATAAAATTCCACAGCTAGGTTCAGTGGTTATTGGTAACCGTGTTGAAATTGGTGCGAGCACGACAATCGATCGTGGTGCATTATCTAATACTGAAATTCATGATGGTGTTATTCTCGATAATCAGATCCAAATAGCCCACAACGTTATTGTTGGTAAAAATACCGCGATGGCAGCATGCAGTGTTATTGCAGGTAGTAGTGTGATTGGTAAGCATTGTATTATTGCAGGTCTTGTTGGCATCAATGGCCATATAAAAATTACTGATGGCTGTACTTTCACTGGTATGGCAATGGTTACTAAAGATATTAAAGAACCTGGTGTTTATTCATCAGGCACTCCCGTTGTTTCAAACAAAGATTGGAATAAAACTAATGCTCGCGTGAAAAAACTCGAAAGTGTTTTTGCTCGAGTTAAAACATTAGAAAAACAATTAGCTGAGTTTGAAAATAACAAAAAATAAGACACAGTTTATTGGATATACGTATACCTAAGGAACATAACTTTGAACGCAACAGAAAATAATCTAAATACTGAAAAAGAGCTTGATGAGCGAGAAGCAAGGGAAATAAACTTAAAAGAAATTCAACAGCTTATTCCGCATCGCTACCCAATGCTTTTGGTTGATAGGGTTCTCGATTATCAAGAAGGTGAATGGTTACATGCCATTAAAAATGTAACTTATAATGAACCTGTTTTTACTGGGCATTTTCCTGAGTTTGCTATATTTCCAGGCGTATTGATTTTGGAAGCTATGGCTCAGGCTACAGGGATATTAGGCTTTAAAACAGCACAAGATAAAGATGCACAAGATCTTTATTTATTCGCATCATTAGACAATGTGCGATTTAAAAAACCGGTGATCCCAGGAGACACCATGCATTTGCATGTGAAGTTTATTAAAGAACGTCGTGGTATGTGGAAGTTTTCTGGTGAAACTAAAGTCGATGGTAAAGTTGTTTGTAGTGCTGATATTATGTGCGCAAGACGTAAATTATAATTTATTAAAGAGAACTATTTGTGAGTGATACTGCTAATATTCATCCCCAAGCCAAAATTCATCCACAAGCTATTGTTGAAGAAGGTGCCGTTGTCGGTAAAAACACCTCAATTGGCCCTTGGACTTACGTACATGCAAACGTAACTATTGGTGATAACTGTGAAATTCATCCACACGTTGTCATTAAAGGAACTACAACCATAGGCCATGGCAATAAAATTTTCCAATTTGCCTCAATCGGCGAAGATTGCCAAGATCTTAAATATGCTGGTGAAGAAACACGACTCGTTATTGGCGACAATAATACTTTTCGGGAGTCTTGTACTATCCATCGTGGCACTATACAAGACCAAGCATTAACGCAAATTGGCAGCAACAATTTATTTATGGCTTATACCCATGTTGCCCATGATTGTATGGTTGGTGATCATTGTATTTTAGCAAACAACGCTTCAATTGCTGGCCATGTTCATGTTGGTAATTACGTTATTTTAGGCGGAATGAGTGGCGTACATCAATTTTGTCATATTGGTGAACATTCTTTTATCGCCGCGAACGCTTTAGTATTAAAGGATGTTCCTCCCTATTTAATGGCTTCAGGCCAACCTGCTAAACCTTATGGCTTGAACAGTGAAGGTTTGAAACGTCGTCACTTTTCAAAAGAAACTATTTTAATGATAAAACGTGCTTATAAAGCTGTTTATAGAAGCGATTTAACTGTTGATGAAGTCGTCAATTCTCAACAAGAACAATGTAATAATTTTCCTGAGTTAGCTAAATTTATTGAATTTATACAACACTCTTCTCGCGGTATTATCCGTTAATTAACTAATTATCGACCTAACCTTGTGACTGATCAGAGCAAATCTTCATTAACTCAAAATACATCTCCGGTATTTGCCATTGTTGTTGGTGAACATTCTGGTGACACCTTAGGTGCTGGCTTGATGTCAGCACTTTTAACAAAATATCCGCAAGCAAAATTTATCGGTATTGGCGGTCCTAAAATGAATAAGCTTGGCTTTGAAAGTTTATTTACTATGGACGAATTATCCGTTATGGGTATTTTTGAAGTACTTGGACGAATTCGCCGTTTATTGCATATTCGAAAAACACTTAAGCAGTATTTTATCGAGCACAAACCTGATGTTTTTATTGGTATTGATGCGCCCGATTTTAATTTAACGCTTGAGTTGCAATTAAAAACGCATGGCATTAAAACGGTTCATTATGTAAGTCCTTCGGTTTGGGCTTGGCGTGAAAAAAGAATATTTAAAATTGCAAAGGCTACCAATATGGTGCTGTCTTTATTGCCTTTTGAGAAAGAATTTTACGATAAACATAATGTGCCTTGCACTTTTGTTGGTCATTCGTTAGCTGACGATATTTCTATGGTCTCAGACAAAAAACAGGCTCGAATTGACCTAAAACTAGAAGAGCATGGCAATATTCTCGCCTTAATGCCTGGCAGTCGCGGTGGTGAATTATCACGTTTAGTTGAACCCTTTCTGCAAACAGCGCAAGAATTATATCAACAAGATGATACTTTAGTTTTTGTTGTACCGATGATTTCTGAAAAACGAGCAGAACAGTTTAAACTTTTGCATCAGAATATCGCCCCCGAATTACCGGTAGAGATCATTATCAATAAAACCCAACAAGTGATTGCTGCGAGTGATTGTTTGTTAATGGCTTCAGGTACGGTAACCTTAGAAGCAGCGTTAATAAAAAGGCCGATGGTTATTTGTTATAAATTTAGCCCGCTTACCTATCATCTATTTAAAGGGTTTGTAAAACTAAAATGGTTTTCATTACCTAATTTATTAGCGAATAAAAGTTTATTGCCAGAATTGCTGCAAGGGCAAGTTAAGGTTGATAACATTTTACCATTAGTAAAAGATCGCTTGTATCATGATCAAACAGCACTTAATCAATCTTTTATTGATATGCATCTTCAATTAAAACAAAATGCCAGTGAGCAAGCCGCAAATGCTGTGCTGGCGTTGTATCAACAATGAATAATAAAACAAGCACTGATCAAACTGTAGCTGAAAAAAAAAGCAATAATGTGGCTAAGGATCAAAGTATCAATAACTCAAAAACCAAGAAAGTCAAAAAAGAAAAAAAAACATTACCTGTTTTTGAATACCCCATTGCTTATTGTGTTGCTGGAGTCGATGAAGTTGGTCGAGGTCCCTTAGTGGGAGATGTAGTTACGGCAGCCGTGATTTTAGATCCCGACAATCCGATAGACGGTTTAAGGGATTCTAAAAAACTTTCAGAAAAAAAACGCAGTATTTTAGCCGATATTATTAAAGAAAAAGCTATCGCATGGTCTATAGGTCGTGCGAGTCCTGAAGAAATTGATACTTTAAATATATTACATGCGACCATGCTTGCAATGCAACGTGCTGTTCAAGGATTAGTTGTAACTCCCGATTTTGTTTTGGTTGACGGAAATCGCACGCCTACATTTATTGGCAGAGATGGTCAAATATCGGCAAAAGCTGTGGTTAAAGGCGATGACCGTGTCAACGAAATTAGTGCGGCATCTATTATTGCTAAAGTAGCCCGAGATGATGAAATGATCGCCCTTGATGTACTTCATCCTGAATACGGTTTTGCTCAACATAAAGGCTATCCGACGAAATTTCATTTAGAAAAAATAATTGAACATGGTGTCCTAGATTGTTATCGACAAAGTTTTAAACCCGTTGCTAACGTTATTGCAACACAAGGGATTAAACGGACATGAGTGAATTAATAAACGCTGATACTAATTCAGATGTAAATTCAGAAAACAATTTAGAAACTAGTTCAGAAACCAGTTTAGAAATCATTGAGAACTCTGAGCCTAAATTTATACATCTACGCGTTCATAGCGATTATTCAATGACCGATGGCTTAAACAAAGTAAAACCTATTGTTACCAAAGCTGCCGATTTAAACATGCCCGCACTCGCACTTACCGACCAAACCAATTTATGTGGTTTAGTAAAGTACTATCATGCTGCCCATAGTGCCGGTATCAAACCTATTGTAGGTTGTGATTTTTGGGTACAAAGTAAAGAGTTAGGTGATGAATTATCGCGTTTAGTTATTTTAGCTAGTGATAATGTAGGTTATAAAAATTTAACCGAGTTAATTTCAAAGGCCTATTTACGTGGGCATATACAAGACAAGGCGGTTATCGATAAAGCTTGGCTAATTGAATACGCGCCAGGGCTTATTTTATTATCTGCTGGCCGAGAAGGGGATATTGGTAAAGCACTAATAAAAGGCAATAATGAAACTGTTGATGAAATGGTTGCTTTTTATCAACAGTATTTTAAAAATAATTTCTTTCTTGAGCTTATTCGTACTAATCGTGACGATGAGGAAAACTACCTTCATTTAGCCATTGAGCTAGCACAACATTACCAACTCCCCGTAGTTGCTACAAATGAAGTGATGTTTTTAAATCCAGATGACTTTGATGCCCATGAAATTCGTGTAGCCATTCATGATGGTTTTACCCTTGATGATAAACGACGTCCAAAACGTTACAGTGCTGAACAATATTTGCGTACAGAAACTGAAATGCTTGAACTCTTTAAAGATATTCCTGAAGCATTAACAAATAGTGTTGAAATAGCAAAACGTTGTAATGTTACAGTACGATTAGGTGAATATTTTCTCCCTGACTTTCCTACTGACGGACTTGATATCAAAGACTTTTTGGTAAAGGTTTCTCAAGATGGTTTAGAAGAACGCTTAGCCTTTTTATTTGATATTAATGCAGATGACTTTGCAGAAAAAAGAAAACCCTATGACGAACGCTTAGCGATTGAACTTAAAGTGGTCAATAACATGGGGTTTCCCGGTTATTTCTTAATCGTCATGGAATTTATTCAGTGGAGTAAAGACAATAATATTCCAGTAGGTCCTGGCCGTGGTTCTGGCGCGGGTTCATTAGTGGCTTATGCGCTGAAAATTACCGATCTTGATCCCTTAGAATTTGATTTGTTATTTGAACGTTTTTTGAATCCAGAACGTGTTTCAATGCCCGACTTTGATATCGATTTTTGCATGGACAGACGTGACGAAGTGATTGATCACGTTGCGCAAATGTATGGCCGCGATGCAGTATCACAAATAATCACTTTTGGTACTATGGCAGCAAAAGCGGTAATTCGTGACGTTGGTCGAGTACTCGGCCATCCTTATGGTTTTGTTGACCGAATTTCAAAGTTAGTTCCGCCAGATCCAGGGATGACACTCGCGAAAGCGTTTGAGGCTGAACCTAAATTACCAGAAATATATGCTCAAGATAGTGATGTTAAAGATCTTATCGATATGTGTCGTATCCTTGAAGGTACTACCCGTAATGCGGGTAAACATGCTGGTGGTGTAGTAATTTCTCCCACCACGATTACCGATTTTGCGCCAATTTATTGTGACAATGAAGGTAAAAATCCAGTAACGCAATTTGATAAAAATGATGTAGAAGATGCTGGCTTAGTTAAATTTGACTTTTTAGGTTTACGCACACTAACAATCTTGCAGTGGGCCATTGAAATTGCTGATGAAAAGTTGCTTAAAGCAGGTGAACAGCCAATTGATATATCGGTTATAGATTTAGAAGATCCCGCCAGTTATAAAGTTTTATTAAAGTCAGAAACTACCGCGGTATTCCAGTTAGAATCAAGTGGAATGAAATCGCTGATCGCTAAACTTAAACCGGATCGCTTTGAAGATATTATTGCACTGGTAGCATTGTTTCGTCCCGGCCCATTACAATCTGGCATGGTCGATAACTTCATCGAGCGTAAGCATGGTCGTGAAGCGGTAAGTTATCCGGATGAAAAATGGCAACATATTGATTTAAAACCTATTCTTGAACCTACCTACGGTATTATTTTATATCAAGAACAAGTAATGCAAATTGCACAGGTACTAGCCGGCTATTCGCTTGGTGGCGCCGATATGCTTCGTCGTGCTATGGGTAAGAAAAAACCCGAAGAAATGGCCAAGCAACGCGCAGGTTTTGAAGAAGGAGCAATAAATCGCGGTGTAGATGGCGAACTTGCGATGAAAATTTTCGACTTAGTTGAAAAATTTGCGGGTTATGGTTTTAATAAATCGCACTCTGCCGCTTATGCACTGGTTTCTTATCAAACACTGTGGATGAAAACCCATTTTCCAGCGCCGTTTATGGCCGCGGTAATGTCGGCTGATATGGATAATACTGATAAAATTGTTACCTTAGTTGATGAGTGTAGCAATATGGGCTTAGATTTATTACCGCCTGATGTTAATTTTGGCCAGTATAAATTTACCGTAAACGACGACAATCAAATTGTTTACGGTATCGGCGCAGTTAAAGGTGTTGGTGAAGGTCCAATAGAGGCCATTATCGCAGCACGTGAAAAGGGCGGTGTTTTTACTGATCTATTTGATTTTTGTGCCCGTTTAGATTTAAAGAAAACTAACCGTCGCGTACTAGAACGTTTAATTAAATCGGGTGCTATGGATGCTTTAGGCCCACAGCTACCCTCAACTAAAAAACGAAGCACTCCACACCGCGCTGCGATGTTTGCAAGTTTAAACGATGCTATAAAAGCAGCAGAGCAACATGCTAAAGCTGAATCGTTAGGACAAAATGATTTATTCGGTTTAATTAATGACGAACATCAAGACGAACGTCAAAGTTTTAAAGAGGTTGCTCCTTGGTCAGAAGAAGTATGGCTTGATGGCGAAAAAGAAACATTGGGGCTGTATTTAACCGGACACCCGATAAATCGCTATCTTAAAGAAATTAAGCATTACTCCAGTGGACGTTTAGTTAAATTACAGCCTACGAATAAAGATGTTACTTCAGTTGCCGTTGGTTTAGTCATCGGTGTACGTGTTTTAGTGAATAAGCGCGGTCGTCGCTGGGCATTAGTCACCCTTGATGATAAAAGTGCTCGTATGGATATTCGCTTGTTTCCAGATGATTATGATCGCTTTGCTGAAATACTCACAACCGACGCTATTTTGGTCTGTAGCGGACAGGTCAGCTTTGATGATTACTCTGGTGGTATTACAATGACTGCCCGTGATATCATGCCGATTATGCAAGCACGGGAAAAATATGTAAAATCATTAGATATACAAGTACATAAATCGGGTATGTCGAATAATTTTCTCGATCAATTTAATCAAGTTTTAACTCCGCATAAGGAAGGAACTTGTCCGGTTCGAGTATTTTACCAGCGCGAAGAAGCGCAAGTGATGCTCGAATTAGGGGTACAATGGCGAATTAGCCCAGCAGACAGTTTATTGCATGAACTTAAAACACTGCTTGGTGATGATAATATCGCTTTACAATTTAACCAATAAAGAGCGCACAGACGCTTTTTAGATGACATGTTCTAAAAAGAATTATATGAATAGATTTCTTTCAGAACACTAAACAGGTCAACAAACAGGTAGAACATAATGTCGATAAGTTTTTTAGATTTTGAGCAACCGATTGCCGAATTAACCGCTCAAATTGAAGAATTAGAATTAGTGAATAAAGGCGAAGATCTTAATTTAGATCTTGAAGAGCAAATTTCACAATTAAAAGAAAAGTGTCAAGAACAAACGAAAAAAATATTTGCCAATTTAGAAGCATGGCAAGTGGCTCGTGTAGCGCGTCATCCTCAGCGTCCTTATACGCAAGACTATATTGACCGTATTTTTACTGACTTTGATGAGCTTCATGGAGATCGTGCGTATGCTGATGATAAAGCTATTATCGGTGGTACCGCACGATTAGATGGTAAACCAGTAATGATAATTGGTCACCAAAAAGGCCGAACTACCGCTGAAAAAATAATGCGTAATTTTTCTATGCCGCGTCCTGAGGGCTATCGTAAAGCATTGCGTTTAATGGAAATGGCAGAACGTTTTAAAATGCCTATTATTACCTTTATTGATACGCTTGGTGCTTATCCTGGTGTTGGCGCTGAAGAACGAGGTCAAAGTGAAGCGATTGCACGTAATTTAAAAGTTATGTCGCGTTTAAATGTGCCTATTATTTGTAATGTTATTGGCGAGGGCGGCTCTGGTGGTGCATTAGCCATTGGTGTTGGTGATAAAATGAATATGCTCAAATACTCAACGTATGCGGTAATTTCGCCGGAAGGTTGTGCCTCTATTTTATGGAAAACAGCTGAGAAGGCTTCAGTTGCAGCCGAAGCTATGGGTATCACTGCTGATCGTATTAAAGAACTTGGATTAATAGATAGTATCATTCCAGAGCCTTTAGGTGGCGCGCACCGTGATGTAGATCAAATGGCAGCTGAGTTAAAGCAAGCACTGAAAACTGATTTAACTTCATTGGAAGGTTTATCAAAAGAAGAACTCATTGAAAAACGTTATGATCGTTTAATGTCTTTTGGTTACTGTTAAATTTGTCAGCATCTACAATTTTACATAATTTAGAACAATTTTTGGCTGATCGTTCTGATCAGCCAATCCTTATCGCCTACAGTGGTGGTGTCGATTCGCAAGTTTTACTCAACGCATTAGTAACATTAAAATCCTCAAATAAAATTCAAAATACACTCAGTGTTTGTCATGTAAATCATGGTTTAAGCGCTAATGCCGATAAATGGCAACAATTTGCGGTGCAGCAATGCCAAATTCAAGGTGTTAAACTCTCTATTTGTGCGGTAAATATTGAACGTAAAAACCAACAAAGCCTTGAAGCACTCGCACGAGATGCTCGTTATTTAGCTTTGCAAAATACCGCTAAGAAGCTTGCTGATAAAAATGTGATTATAATGACTGGCCATCATCAAGATGATCAATGTGAAACATTTTTACTCGCTTTAAAACGAGGTTCGGGTTTAAAAGGGTTAAGTGCAATGAGCGCTAGCGCTAAATTGGGAGACCATTTATTGGCGCGACCATTACTCAAGTGTTCTCGCACTGAGATAGAAAGCTACGCACAATCACAAAACTTAACGTGGATTGAAGATGAGTCAAATCAGGATACTCGTTTTGACCGAAACTTTTTGCGCCAAGAAATAATTCCGTTACTAAAGCAGCGTTGGCCTAGCGTAGATAAAACGATTGCCCGTAGCAGCCAACATTGCCAAGAAGGGCAACAATTACTTAATGAACTTGCCAAGGAAGATATTGGCTCTTGCATAATCAAGCAAACGAATGAACCGACACTTAGTCTGAGTTATTTATTAACGCTGTCCACACTTCGTTTTAATAATGCTTTACGCTATTTTATTGCCAAGCAAAATTTGTTGATGCCAAGCACTGAACAATTGCAACAAGTTAGACAGCAATTAGTGGCTGACGAAGAAAAATCACCAGAAATAAAAATTGATAACTATTTAATTCGTCGATTTAAACAACAATTAATTATCACTAGAAATTATGATGATATAGAAAGCTATCGAGTATCAGTAAAAGTTGTAGATTTATTAAATAATAAAGTTCAACTTGTTGAATTACCAGACCAATTAGGAAAGCTAGAAATTAGAGTACTTAATGATAAGGCTGAACTAAACGAGGTCCGAAGCTCCGCCATCCTTTTGCCATTAACGAATACTAGCCTGAATATTGATCAACAACTTATTATTCGCTTTAATCATGATAATCCCAAATGTTTGCCTGAATATAGACAACATAGCAGGGCATTAAAAAAGGTTTTACAAGAATTAACGATCCCACCTTGGCAACGAAAACGCATCCCTTTTATCTATTTTGATGAAACGTTTGCCGCCGCATTGGGGCACTTTGTTTGCAAAGAATTTGCAGTTGATAAGAGTTCAGAAATAAATCAGCCAGTTATTTCAATTAACTGGCTGAAATCATAAATTTAAAGAATAAACTTACTTGGTTAAATGATGCGACGCTGCAGCTGAAAATACCACATCGGTAGAGCTGTTTAAGGCAGTTTCTGCTGAATCTTGGATCACGCCAATAATAAAACCAATCGCAACAACTTGCATAGCAATGTCTGTATTTATACCAAACAAACCACAGGCCAGTGGAATTAATAATAATGACCCTCCAGCAACGCCAGATGCGCCACAAGCCGAAATTGATGCGATAACGCTTAGCAGTATAGCGGTAGCAAAATCTATATCGATACCCAGCGTATTGGCTGCTGCTAATGTTAATACCGTAATGGTTATTGCAGCACCTGCCATATTAATGGTTGCACCTAATGGGATCGCTACTGAATAAGTATCTTCGTGTAATTCGAGTTTTTTACACAATGCCATATTTACTGGAATATTTGCCGCGGAGCTGCGGGTAAAAAAAGCAGTAATACCCGATTCACGCAAACAGGTTAAAACCAAAGGATAAGGATTTTGTTTAGTTACTATAAAAACGATTAAAGGATTAACAATTAAAGCGACTATTAACATTGAGCTAATTAATACCATCACCAAATGGCTAAATTCCCCAAGCGCAGAAAATCCAGTGGTAGCGATAGTATTTGCTACTAACCCTAATATACCCAAGGGCGCAAAACGGATCACTAATTTTACCATGCTCGAAATCGCTTCAGCGAAATCATGGACCATGTTTTTAGTTGACTCGTTGGATTTTTTAAGCGCAAAGCCTAATCCTAATCCCCAAGCTAAAATGCCAATAAAGTTGCCCGTTGCAATCGCATTTACAGGGTTGTCGACTACTTTAAAGGCCAGCGTGGTTAATACTTCGCCTAATCCTTTGGGCGGGTTAGCGCTAGCGCCGGCTAAATCTAAGGTAAGTGTTGTTGGAAAACTAAAACTCATTAATACCGCAACAAAAGCAGCACTAAGTGTACCAATTAAATATAACAATATAATCGGTTTTAATTTAGCGTCACTATTTGCTTTTTGATTGGCGATTGAAGAAGCCACTAATACTAATACTAAAATAGGAGCCACGGCTTTTAACGCGCTAACAAATAAACTACCTAGCATTGATAAAGATTTTGCCGTATCAGGGGCTGCCATAGCAAGCAGAGTGCCTAAGATAATAGCAATAATAATTTGATGTACTAAGCTTACGCTTTTTAATTTTTGTGAAAATGAATTGGTGGGGGTTGAAAGTGCCGTCATTTATTTTCCTTGGTATTTTATAATTATTATTTAGCCATTTTAAAATTATTTTTTGAAATGAACAGATGACACATTATCATTGAAGTAAGCTTATTCGCCAACCGTTATTTTTAATCCGAAGATTTATCTGTTGTAACTTTTCTAATACATCAAAAAAGCGCATAATCCTTGCAATGTTAGATCTCTCAATACAAACTCAAAAATTTTAAAGATCTTAATAACAACAATTCATTAGCACAAAACAAAAATAATGTAGGTATTTAGAGATGGAAAAAATTCGATTAACCCAATATTCTCATGGTGCAGGTTGTGGATGTAAAATTGCGCCAGCAGTGCTTGATAATATGCTTAAATCATCATTAGTTTTACCTGAATATCCGCAATTGTTGGTTGGTAATCAAAGTAAAGATGATGCTGCGGTTTATGATATCGGTCATGGACAAGCGGTAATTTCGACGACTGATTTTTTTATGCCTATTGTCGATGACGCCACCGATTTTGGTAAAATAGCGGCATGCAATGCCATTAGTGATGTTTATGCTATGGGCGGTAAGCCACTAATGGCTATTGCTATTTTAGGCTGGCCAGTAGCTAAACTTTCTGCAGAGGTTGCCAAGCAAGTACTTGATGGTGCTCGCGAAATTTGCATGGAAGCGGGTATTCCATTAGCTGGAGGACATTCAATTGATGCACCTGAGCCTATTTTTGGTTTAGCTGTTACTGGCATCGTTGGAACAGAAAAAGTTAAGAAAAATAATCAAGCAAAAATAGGCGATTTGCTTTATTTAACAAAGCCATTAGGCATTGGTATTTTAGCTACCGCTGAAAAACAGCAGCAGTTATTAGCTGAACATGCGCAGTTGGCGCCTAACGCAATGAAAACATTAAATAGTGTCGGTATGGCTTTTGCCGAGCTTTCGTTTGTTCATGCAATGACCGATGTTACGGGGTTTTCTTTGCTTGGCCATTTACTCGAAGTTTGCCAAGGCAGTGAACTTGCCGCTGAAATGTATTTCGATAAAATTCCAACTTTTGAACCTTTGCCTTATTACATTGAAAAAGGTTGTATACCGGGTGGTTGTCAGCGAAATTTTGATAGTTTCGGCATGCATGTTTCACCATTGTCGTCTTTGCAACAAGCTATTTTATGTGATCCGCAAACCAGTGGTGGATTACTTGTTACCGTAGCACCAGAGCAGCAACTAGCCTTTGAACAATACTCAAAAGAACAAGGCTTATCGTTAAAGCCGATTGGTCAATTAATTGAAAAACAAAATCAAACTACAATTAAGGTGAGCTAATGGCTAATAGCCCAGCAGCATCTTCAAATAAACAGCAAGTAGATAATTACCAAGATATTTTTACTCAGCAAAAACCTTTACTTGATTTGCGTGCACCTATTGAATTTAGTCAAGGTTCCTTTTCGCACGCTATAAATTCCCCTTTAATGACCGATGATGAAAGAGCTCAAGTAGGTACTTGTTATAAACAACAAGGGCAGAATGCTGCGATTAAACTTGGTCATCAATTAGTTTCAGGTAAAACTAAAGACCAGCGTTTAACACAATGGTTAAAGTTTTGTCAGCAAAATCCTGATGGCGTGATTTATTGTTTCCGTGGTGGTTTACGCTCACAAACAGTACAGCAATGGTTGCAAGATTCTGGTGTTGACTTTCCGATTATTAAAGGTGGTTATAAAGCATTACGCGGTTTTTTACTGCAACAAATAGAAAATATTGCTAAACATCCACTAGTACTCTTAGCGGGCAATACCGGTTCAGGTAAAACCACTTTATTAGAAAATTTTAATAATAGTTTAGATTTAGAAGGCGCAGCTCATCATCGAGGATCAAGTTTTGGTGCTTTTGCTGATCCGCAATCAACTCAAATTCATTTTGAAAATACGCTAACTGAAGAATATCTGCGCCGAAAATTTATTAACGTTGAACAAAGGATCGTGCTTGAAGATGAAGGACGTTTGGTCGGTCATGTGCATTTGCCAGTATCATTAGTTGAGGCAATGAATAATGCAGATGTTGTCGTTGTAGAGCAACCTTTTGAGTACCGACTTGAACGATTATTTAAAGAGTACGTTGTTGATATGTTTACTCAGTTTTGTCAAAAAGATAATCTTCAACAAGGGGAAATGCTTTTTAGGGATTATTTAACGCAAGGCCTTTATCGCGTTAGAAAACGTTTAGGCACCGAACGTTATATTGCCTTGTCGGCGGCAATGGAAAAAGCATTTGTCACTCAAACGCACGATAATATGCGTGGACATTTTAATTGGCTCGCACCACTGTTAGAGCACTATTATGATCCGATGTATCAGTATCAATTGGCACAAAAACAAGAACGCATCGTTTTTAGTGGCAACGAACAACAATGTATTGAGTATTTGCAGAATTATTAATTTATAATCTTAAAAAGCTAATTTTGTCGATCGATTAAACTTTTATCTAAATTGTGTAATACCAACTATTTAATATACACACGGCAATTTTAGTTGTTAACTTTCAATTAGTGTACACCAAGCAGCTTTTTGCTAAATAATTAGTAACTACTCAGCCTATTGTTCAATAGGCTGAGCTGTTTTTAGGCTGGGATAAAAGGTTTATGGTTAAATAAATCAACAAGCGCATCAAGTCTATTAATACCTTGTTTCTTTACGGTAGATAATTAACTTCTTAAGCTGCAGAAAATATCCCCACCAACTTCTGAGCGGAAGCAACCTGATATTTTTTGTTTTAATTTCGTCATCCTAATATCTCGCTCGGCCAAATTATTATCAAATGGCACCCTAAAGT